>Ga0207641_10000366_pt1 | contig 53747 bp, 31 predicted proteins | sample KBSSwiS62_FD_184306 | JGI IMG/M metagenome (GOLD analysis project Ga0207641, IMG submission 184306) | Switchgrass rhizosphere microbial communities from Kellogg Biological Station, Michigan, USA - KBS Switchgrass S6-2 (SPAdes) (version 2) | ecosystem: Host-associated > Plants > Roots >...
CTCTTGTAGCTTTTCCTATTGCATGGTGGGCAATGAACAGTTGGCTAAAAGATTTTCCGTACAGGGTTGGTATCAGCTGGTGGGTATTTGGTATTGCAATTATTGCTGCGTTGGCAATTGCATTGCTGACCGTGAGTTTCCAGGCGATCAAAGCTGCTTTGGCTAACCCGGTAAAATCATTAAGAACAGAATAAAAGACCAGTAACTCTAAAAATCGTTTTATGATTTATTATAATTTAAAATTGACTTTAAGAAACATCTGGCGACATAAAACATTTTCTTTTATCAATATTTTTGGTCTTACCGTAGGTGTTACCTGTTGCCTGTTAATTGGTTTATACGCCTATAATGAATTGTCGTTTGATAAATTCCATTCAGGATACAATAATATTTATCGAATAAATAAGGTAACCTCTGGAAAAAATAAACAGTCTCAGCTTCATAGTATTACTCCTGGCAAATTGGCGCCTTCCATTAGAGCAAGCATACCAGAAGTAGAATATGCGACAGTCTTTCGGCCGTGGTTTAGCGAGATGCTGGTTAGTTATGATACTGTTCGTTTTAAGTTGAGTGATGTTACATATGCAGATGAAGGATTTCTGAATGTGTTTGATTTTCCATTGATCAAAGGTGACCGGAAAACAGTGTTATCCGAGCCTTTTACGGCGGTAGTATCTGAATCAGTTGCTAAAAAATATTTCAATACTGAAAATCCAATTGGCAAAACGCTTACTACTCTTAATAATATTGATGTTAAGATAACCGGTGTATGCAAAGATGTTCCGGAGAATTCTTCCATTCGGTTTACTATGTTGATCTCCTGGGCTACGACTCTTACCCAGGCTAATGCCGATTATTTTTCGTGGATGAATAATTGGCAAACACAGGTCAATTATTCTTTTGTCAAATTAAAGGCAAACAGTGATCCTTTGAAAGTGTCAGAAAAAATTGCCAACCTGCTTCATACTAATTTACCTAATAGGGCAGCAGAATACAAGCCCTACCTGCAACCTCTGGATAAAATTCATTTGTATTCATCCGACATATTATTTGGTGAAGCATTCAGCGCTAACAGCAGCAAAATAGTTTTCAGTCTTTTGGGTATTGCAGCCATTATTTTACTTATTGCATGCTTCAATTTTATAAATCTCACAACCGCCGGTGCATTAGGACGAGCTAAAGAAACCGGTGTACAAAAAGTATTGGGAGCGAATAAAGGCTTGTTGGTAAGAAAATTTTTTGGTGAATCTTTCGCACTTTGCACCCTCGCTATTATATTCTCACTATTAGTTGTTTTTTTATTACTTCCTTTTTTCAATAGGCTGGCTGATACAAATATTGCAACTAATATATTGTTCAAGCCAGAAATAATTATAGGGTTGGTTGGTCTGTTGATAGTGGTTAGTGTATTGGCAGGAATGTATCCGGCGATCTTCCTTGCGAGGTTCAGATCCACAGATATATTTCGAAATATAGTGAAGGCAGGTAAAGGCGTTTGGGTAAGAAAGTCATTGGTGACAACCCAGTTTGCCTTATCTCTTTTACTTATTGTAGGTACGATGGTAGTTCAGAGGCAAACCAGGTTTATGATGACAAAGGATCTTGGGTTTGATAAAGAACAGGTTTTGGTATTGCATATAGCAAATACAGGGTTAGAACAAAAGACGAAGGAATTAGTTACTGCATTACACCAATATCCCGGTATAGGCCACATCACAGTTACAAACCGTGTTCCGGGCCACACATTTAATAGTTACGGAATAGTTCCTGAAGAGCACACTGCCGGTGAACATATAGAGGCTAATGTGTTAGAAACCGATACGGAGTTCCCTGATACTTACAATATTTCAATGATAGAGGGAAGATATTTTTCTCCTGGAATGCCTACAGATACAACAGATGCCGTCGTAATAAACGAGTCAATGGTAAAATTTCTGAACTGGAAGGATCCTATAGGAAAAAATTTTGAAATAATAGGTGTGCGGAAAGCAAAAGTGATTGGCGTAATAAAAGATATCAACACATCTTCACTGAGAGAAGTTGTTTCGCCAACGGCAATGATACTCAAGTCCAATCCTGCATATGTGTCCCTCAAGTTGAAGGCAGGAAACACAAAAGCTTCTCTTGCTTTTATCCAGGAAACATGGAAACAGCTCGAGACTACGTATCCATACGATTATTTTTTCCTTGATGAACAATTGAATAAATTTTATAAATCAGATATAAGATTACTAAATGTACTTAGCTTATTTGCAGTTATTGCAATATGCATTGCATGCCTGGGACTGTTTGGATTAAGCATGTATGCCACCCGGCAACGAATTAAAGAAATTGGGATCAGGAAAGTTCTTGGTGCGTCCGTAACCGGTGTTACAGCGCTTCTTTCAAAAGATTTTCTACAACTGGTATTTCTTTCCATCCTGATTGCATTTCCTATTGCCTGGTTGGTTATGAATAAGTGGCTTGAGGATTTTGCTTATAGAATAACGATTAGTTGGTGGATGTTTCTTGTTGCGGGAATTGTGACAGTATTGATAGCATTGATAACAGTTAGTTTCCAGGCAATAAAAGCGGCAGTAGCTAATCCTGTAAAATCTCTTAGAACCGAATAAAATTATTGACATGATAAAGAATTATTTAAAAATAGCTTATCGGAATCTTGTAAAATACAAGTTCATTTCCTTTATAAACATTTTTGGATTGACCGTGGGCTTAGCTTGCTGCATGTTGATCCTTACTTATATTCTGAATGAGTTGAGCTATGATAAATATCAGCCGAATGCAGACAGAGTTTATCGAGTAACAAGAACTTTTTTAAATCCTGAGACAAAAGCGGTTTCACTTACGCTAAGTACTATTTCTCCTCCTTTTGCACCATTATTGAAAAATGATTTCGGAGAGATCGAAGATATTACCCGTACAATTTCCAATGGAACTACACCGATGAAGTATGAAGAGAAAATGTTTAATGAAGAAAATGTGATGTTTGCGGACGATCATTTTTTCAATTTTTTTAAAGCAAATGTTGTAAAAGGTGATCCAAAAAGAGCTTTATCAGATCCATATTCAGTAGTGATGACTGAAGAGATAGCTAAAAAATATTTTGGTAACGATGAGCCCATGAATAAAATGATCCGTATTAACCTGGGTAACTATTTTGATTTCAAAGTAACGGGAGTTTATAAAACTTTTCCTTCTAACACTCACTTTCATCCTGATATCATGCTTTCGTTTAACACACTAAACGATACATTAATATATGGAGCCGAAAACCTGCGAACCAATTGGGGCAACAATTCTTTTTTTACTTATATCCGTTTACCAAATCATTATGATCCAAAAAAACTAGAAGCACAGTTTCCTGCTTTTGTTGACAAGCATATGCCTGCTGGCTCAAAATACAAGCCTTCACAAGGGACAACAATTGGACTGCAAAAGTTAACTGATATACACCTTAGATCTCACACCGATTACGAGGCAGAAGAAAATGGCGACATAAAAAGAGTTTATATTTTCTCTGCTATTGCTTTATTCATATTGTTGATCGCTTGTATCAATTACATGAACCTTTCAACGTCAAGATCAACGTTAAGAGCAAAGGAAATTGGCATCCGGAAAGTTGCCGGTGCTGAAAGAAAAGAGATCGTTTTTCAATTCTTAAGCGAATCGATCTTAGTTTCCTATGTTTCGTTGGTTTTAGCAACAGCTCTTACATGGCTTGCACTTCCCTGGTTGAACAAAATTTCAGGACAACATCTGACGGTCGGCATTTTATTAAAATGGCAGATCATTATTCCTCTTTTGCTGATACCATTTATTGTTGGGATCATATCCGGAATTTACCCGGCATTGTTGATGTCCTCATTTCAGCCAATAAAAGTTTTAAAAGGATTTTTGAAAGCAGGTGGTGGCATTTCTTTCAGAAAAGCTCTTGTTACACTGCAGTTTGCCATTTCTATTATTCTCATTATTGCCACAGGAATTGTTTTTTGGCAAATGAGGTTTATGCAGAACAAAATATTAGGCTTTGATAAAGAGCATATCGTAACGATCCCATATACTACTCAACTTAATGATAAGTATGAAGCATTCAGGAATGAACTATTGACAAATTCCAACATAAAAAATGTTGGACGTTCTTCCCGCATCCCTACAGGAAGATTATTAGATGCCATGGGAGCAAGCATGGAGTCTGCTGATACGCTGGCTCCTGTGAATGCAAACATAAAATTTGTCTCGGCGGATCATGATTTTATTTCAACTTATGGAATAAAAGTAATAGCCGGCAGGGGATTTTCCAGAGATTTTAGTTTAGACACATCGGGTTTTCTCATCAATGAAGCAGCTGCAAAAGTTCTCGGGTTTAAAAGCAATGAAGACGCAATAGGAAAGAATTTTGGATATGGTGGTCGTAGAGGAAAGTTGATCGGTGTTTTCAATGATTTTCATTTTGAGTCATTGCATCAAAAAATTACGCCACTTGTGTTATTAGTCCCGAGAAGTGCAAATTCTTATGGAAGGATATCAATTAAAATTTCAGGATCAAATATACCGACAGCTCTTGACCGTATTGAATCAACGTGGAAAAATTTTCTTCCTGATACACCTTACCAATACACTTTTCTCGATGAAAATTTCACGAGACTTTATGAAGCAGAGCAACGCCAAAAAACGTTGCTGATCATTTTTGCATCCCTTGCCATTTTTATTGCTTGCCTGGGTTTATTTGGTCTTTCTGCATTTGCAATCATGCAAAGACTTAAGGAGATCGGTATTAGAAAAGTTTTAGGCGCCGATACATCAACTATTGTTGCACTGCTTTCAAAAGATTTTTTAAAACTGGTTGCTTTTGCAGCGATCCCTGCTTTTGTTGTTTCATGGTATTTTATGAATAAGTGGCTGGAAGATTTTGCTTATCGCATAACAATGCCATGGTGGATGTTTTTAACAGCAGGCATCCTGGCGGCAGTGATCGCATTGATCACGATAAGTTTCCAGGCAATAAAAGCTGCATTGACTAATCCAGTAAAAAGTTTAAGAACAGAATAGAACCATGATTATTATGATTACAAAAGATTTTGGGGAAACTATTTATGAACCCGGCTATGGAATAAAAATTTGACTTCTGTTGCGTCGCACACTTGTACGTTCCGAATTCTGCTCAGCAGAATTGTTTCAGTTGAGGAGTGCGACGCAAGGGACGATGAATAGAATTACTAATGATGACAACATAAAAAATAAAAGTCATAAGCCATGATCAAAAATTATTTCAAAATAGCATGGAGAAGTCTTTTAAAGCAGAAGGGATTTTCATTTATAAATATTTTTGGATTAGCTACAGGCATGGCTTGTAGTTTATTGATCTTTCTTTTTGTGAAAGATGAAACCAGCTACGATCGGTTTCACAACGATGCGGGTCAAATCTATCGTGTAGTAAAAGATTTTGTAAATGACGATGGCAGTCGTTTACCCGATGCAACTACACCACCGGCATTGGCTCCTGCTATGCAGAGAGATATTCCTGAAGTTGCTGTTACAACCCGTGTATTTCCTGGTTGGGGCGCTAACTTCCTGATTAAATACGGCGATAAAAAAATTAGCGAAGACAAACTGTACAGGGTTGATAGCAGCTTCTTTGATGTTTTCACTTTTCCATTCGTTCATGGAAATGCAAAAGACGCTTTTAGAGAAGTACAATCCATTGTTCTCACTGAATCTTCCGCAAAAAGATATTTTGGCAATGATAACCCGGTAGGAAAAACTTTGCAGATCGACAGGTTGGGTAATTTAATGGTTTCCGGTGTACTAAAAGATGTTCCCCATGCCTCTCATTTTCATTTTGATTTCCTTATTTCCACACGAAAGTTTGGCGGTAATATTGATGCTGATTGGGGGTTTTATAATTTTTATACATACGCTAAACTAAAACCCAATTCGAATATTACGGCCTTCACAAAAAAAGTACAGGACGTTTATAAAAAAAATACCACAAACGGCACTAATATTTTTTACGTACAACCACTTACCGATATTCATTTAACATCAAACCTGAAATGGGAGCTGGAACCCAATAGCGACAAACTATATGTATATGTATTTACTATTATTGGCATCTTCATCCTTTTGATCGCAGGCATTAACTACGTCAATCTTGCTACAGCCAAGGCTTCCGTAAGAGCAAAAGAAATTGGAGTCCGAAAGGTTACAGGTGCGCTTAGATCATCATTGATTGGACAATTTCTAGTTGAATCTGTCATTACCTGTTTGATGGCTGCTCTGCTGGCTGTCATTTTTGCTCAATTACTATTGCCTGTTGCCAATGCATTAACACTAAAGCAACTTACTGTAATTGGGAATCCGGGTGTGTTAGGTTATATGTTGGTTGGAGTTCTGTTACTAGGAATAATAGCCGGTTTCTTTCCTGCCATTTATCTCTCCTCTTTTAAACCGATTACAGTTTTGAAGGGCTTGAAAATAAAAGAAAAGGGAACGCTAAGTCTTCGCAAAACTTTAGTGGTGATACAATTCACTATTTCCACTGTACTTATTATTGGCGTATTGATTATCTCACAGCAAATGCATTACCTGCGATCTGCCAAATTGGGATTAAACAAAGAACAAGTGATTGTTGTGAAGAATGCAGGTGCTATGAGTGCAGCAGACAGGAATGCTTTTCAAAACACTGTGTTACAAGATCAGGAAGTGAAGAAGATCGCCACTTCAGATGGAGTAGTGGGAGGACTAAACTGGACCAATAGCATGAGTGTAAAAGGGTCGCAAAATTCGCAACTGGTGAATTTTCTGAATGTGAGTTATGACTTTCTTGATGTGCTGGGAATAGAGATGAAAGAAGGAAGAAGTTTTTCCCCACAGTTTCCTGCTGATACTTTGCGCAATGGGATCCCGGGTGGATCCTTAGAGCAAACCATAGGTAGTATTATTCTTAATGAAACGGCGGTAAAAGATTTACAGATCACCGCTCCCGTAGTAGGGAAACAAGTATTATGGAATAATGATGCTGATACGATGTATTATGTTACGATTGTTGGTGTGGCAAAAGACTTTCATTTTACTTCTTTACGTAATGAAATAAAACCTTTTGCTTTCGTCAATAATCCTAAGCGGGTAGCCAATTTTACGATAAAGCTTTCCACAGATAAAGTACAATCCAGCTTAGCGAAAATTGAAAATACATGGAAGAAGTTTTTGGCTGACAGATCCTTTGAATATACTTTCTTAGACGAAACTTACACAAAGCTTTATCAATCGGAAGAGCGTTTTCAAAAAGTCTTTATCAGTCTTGTAATCCTTGGCATTATCATCGCCTGTCTCGGGTTATTGGGGCTTGCCACGTTTGCTGCACAGCAACGGGTGAAAGAGATCGGCGTTCGTAAGGTTTTGGGTGCATCTGTATTTAACGTGGTTACACTTCTTTCAAAAGATTTCTTAATGCTTGTCATTATTGCTTTGATATTGGCAGTTCCGGTGGCATGGTATGTCATGAATGAATGGCTAAAAGATTTTGCATATAGAATAAATATTCAGTGGTGGATATTTTTTGTGGCAGCGATCATCGCGATCATTATTGCACTTGTAACAATTAGTACGCAAGCGATCAAAGCTGCTGTCAGTAATCCTGTAAAATCATTAAGAACAGAATAAAAAAATAGCTATGATCAAAAATTATTTTAAAACAGCATGGAGAAATCTTTGGAGACACAAATTGTATTCATTGATAAATATCAAAGGACTTACTGTTGGCTTGGCCGTTGGTATCCTACTTCTCTTGTGGGTACAGGATGAATTTAGTTATGATAAGTTTCATAGGAATGAGAAGAATATTTACAAAGTAGAGAATATGGTTGGGACTGGTCCTAGCAGACAGTTATGGACAGTAACTGCTGCACCGATCGGTGTCCTCGCTAAAAAAGAAATTCCGGGTGTGGAAGATGCGGTCAGAATAAGTGGCAACGGGTATTACCAGTTATTTAAATTCAAAGACAAGGTGTTTAGTGAGCAGAATAATTTTTTTACTGATCCATCCTTATTTTCTGTTTTCGATTTTAAATTAATTAAAGGGAATCCTTCCGATCCTTTTCCTGATGACAACTCTGTCGTGATTACAGAGTCCATGGCCAAAAAATATTTTGGTAATGATGATGCAATGGGTAAAGTGATAGTTGCAGATGATAAAGTGAATTTCAAGGTCACAGGCGTTGTAAATGATTTTCCAAAGAATTCAACTTTTAGAGCAGACATGCTATTCCCGATGAGTTTATTGGGAAGTAATATGTATGCAAATAATAAAGAAGGAAAAAATCTTGAGAATGATTTCGTGCAGTTTAATTATAATACTTTTTTACTTTTTAAGCCGGGTTTTTCATTTGATGGGTTTACAGAAAAGCTTAAGCAGATTCATTTAAAGATAAAACCTGACGATACAGATGCCGATTATCTTTTGTTGCCTCTCAGTAAGATGCATCTTTACAGGGCAGACGGGAGTGATGGCGGATATTCCACCGTTCGAATGTTTTTTATAATAGCGATATTGATCCTTGTTATTGCTTGTATCAATTATGTGAACTTATCTACTGCCCGTTCAATGTTGCGTGCAAAAGAAGTAAGCCTGCGAAAAATTGTTGGTGCAGGCAGAGCGCAGTTATTTTTTCAATTTATCATTGAAACAACATTACTTTTTCTTTTCGCAACTGTTTTGGGCTTGGGTCTTGTATATGTATTGCTGCCTTTTTTTAATGAAATATCCGGAAAGGAGCTTATACTGAATTTGACCGACTACAGGATCTGGGAGATGATACTATTCACTGTTTGCGGTACATTGATCATCTCAAGTATCTACCCGGCATTGTTGCTTTCGTCATTTGAACCACTCAAAGCACTGAAGGGAAGAATTTCCGCCAGGATAAACGATGCTACGTTTCGCAAGACATTAGTCGTTGTTCAATTTACATTTTCTGTTGTATTGATAGCCGGAACAATTATCATAAAAGAACAAATGTCTTTTATGCGTTCAAAACAATTGGGCTATGATAAAAGTTACGTATTGTCCTGCAGCATGAGAAAGATGGGTGCACATTACGATGCTGTTAAAACTGAACTTTTAAAACAGCCCGGAATTGCCGGGGTTACTTCTGCAAGTGTAAACATAATAAGGTATGGCGGCCATACTGGTAATAACTGGTGGGATGGGAAACAAGATGGAGAAACCCTGATGCTAAGCCCTATGGGTATTGACAAAGATTTTATTTCTTTTTTTAAGATGCAGATGAAAGAGGGAGATGTATTTACCGGAACGATCGCTGATTCCACACATTTTATTTTGAACGAAACTGCTGTAAAAGCAGCACGATTAGAAAACCCCATCGGGAAAAGATTTAAGCTGCAGGAAACAATGGGAACGATCATTGGAGTTGTAAAAGATTTTCATTTTGCTTCCATGCGTCAAAAAATTGAACCAGCTGTTTTCTATTATACTTCCAGGGATTACTATAAGTTGTATGTAAAAACTACTGGAAAAGATGCACCAAAAGCAATTGCAGCTATGTCAGGTCAATGGAAAAAATACAATCCAGATTTTTCTTTTGAATACAACTTTCTTGATGAGGCATATAATAACTTATACAAATCGGAAGAGAAGACAGAGTTGCTGCTTAACATATTTGCTGCAATTGCAATATTCATTTCTTGTTTGGGATTACTTGGCCTTGCTACTTATACGGCACAGGTACGTACCCGTGAGATCGGTGTGAGAAAGGTGTTAGGCGCAAATGTTGGCGGCATTATCAGGTTGCTTGCCATGAATTTCTTGAAACTGGTTTTCATTGCTATTCTTATTGCTGTACCAATAGCCTGGTGGCTTACCGATAAATGGCTGCAGGACTTTGCTTATAGAATAAATATAAGCTGGACAGTATTTGCAATTGCCGGCGTACTTGCAATGCTGATCGCAGTGTTGACAATAAGTTTTCAGTCTATTAAAGCAGCAATTGCGAATCCAGTAAAAAGTTTAAGAACAGAATAAACCAAGTGTCATGCTACAAACATATTTGAAAACGGCTTTTAGAACTTTAGTGAAGAATCGCAAACATTCTTTGCTGAATATATTAGGGCTGTCTGTTGCTTTGGGTGCCTGCATTATTGTCTTCCTGGTGATACAATATGAAACCAGTTATGATAAGCATTTAAAGAATTATAAAAATATCTACCAGGTTGTAACTAAAGATGTGGATGCTGAAGGAGAACATTATACTTCCGGGGTTCCTTTTCCTTCGGTAAAATATTTACGACAGGATTTTCCCCAATACACGTTTGCCGAGTTGATGCAGAATTCTGAGATACAGGTTACAACTAAAACGGGTACGGTTCCTGCTACCGGCAAAAAATTTTATGAAAAAACCGGGGTGTTTTATGGTGAGCCGGAGTTGTTGCAAATGTTTGAGGTAAAGTTTTTAGCGGGAAATAAGGATGTGCTAAAGGATGTAAGCAGCGTTGCTCTAAGCAGGTCGACTGCAGAGAAATATTTTGGTAATTGGAATGAAGCAATTGGTAAACGAATTAATCTTAATAATTCAGATCACGATCTGCAGGTAACAGCAATATTTGAAGATGTACCACAAAACAGCGATTTCCCTTTTAAGATGGTTGCTTCCTATGCTGAATTTATTGCACATGATAGCAGCAACTGGCCATTAAACGATTGGGGATCTAATACCAGCAATCACCAGGTATATATGCTGTTGCCCAATCAACAAAATACAATTGCTATTAATGATCAGCTCGATCTCTTTGAAAAAAAATATAATACTAATAATAAGCAAAGTACCCGTACCCATTTTTTGCAGCCATTAAGTAAAATACATTTTGATGATCGTTTAGAGAACAATGGTGATCATGTAACGACAAAAACATCTTTGTATACACTGACTTTTGTTGGCTTACTGGTGATTTTAATGGCATGTATCAATTTTGTAAATCTTTCTACGGCCCTTGCTGTTACACGTAGTAAAGAAGTTGGTATTCGCAAGGTAATGGGAAGCAGTAAAACACAATTGAGAACACAAGTGTTTATCGAAGCTGCATTGGTTGTTAGTACCGCAGTTATTATTGGCGCATGGCTTTCATGGTTTGCACTTCCGTATGTCAAACGAATTGCTTCAGCACAAGGGGAACTTAACCTTTTCAATGCGGGCAGCATTGTTTTTATGTTGAGTATTGCGATCGTTGCGACGATCTTATCGGGTATATACCCTGCATTTATCATGGGCAAATTCAAACCCGTTGAAGCAATAAAAAATAAGATCAATACTTCAAAGGTTGGCAGTATTTCGTTGCGAAGAGCCTTGGTTGTCTTGCAATTTTCATTTTCCCAGATATTTATTATTGCTACCATCATTGCAGTAAGCCAGATGAATTTTATTCGCACGGCTGATCTTGGGTTTAATAAAGAATCGGTTTTGACGCTGCAATTAAATGCCGATAGTGTGACCCACTCACGGTTAAAAGCTTTTAAAAATGAATTGGTGTCTCGTAGCGATGTAAAGCAGGTCAGCTTTGCTTTTGATGCGCCCAGCAGCGAAAACACATGGTCATCCAATTTTGCATTTGATAAAATGGAGGATAGAGGCTTTGAGGTCAACTTAAAGTTTGGTGACGAAAATTATGCAACTACTTATGGTTTGGAATTAATGGCGGGTAGATTTTATGGAGCAAGCGATACTTGCCGGGAATATGTAGTGAATGAAACTTTTGTAAAGAAAACGGGTTTTAAAGATCCGAAAGATGCAATAGGTAAACTTTTTAGACTTGGCGGTCGCCGTCCAATGCCGGTTGTCGGAGTTGTAAAAGATTTTAAACAGCAATCTTTACGTGAAGCGGTGGCACCGATAGCTATTTCACCGAAAATAAAATATTATCAATCTGCAGGAATAAAACTTTCTGGTAAAAATCTTTTAGCAAGCAATAAAGAAATCCAGATCATTTGGGACAAATATTTTCCTGAGTATGTATATAATTCAAGTTTTCTCGATGAAAACATCAATCGTTACTATAAACAGGAGCAACGGTTGAGTTTATTATATAAAGTTTATGCGGCGCTGGCAATTTTTATCAGTTGTCTTGGCTTGTACGGCTTGATCTCTTTCCTTGTCGTTCAAAAAACAAAAGAGGTCGGCATAAGAAAAGTGTTGGGTGCAAGTGTTCAAAGCTTGGTGTATTTATTTTCAAAGGAATTTACCATTCTTATATTCATTGCATTTATACTGGCAGCCCCGGCTGCATGGTATTTAATGCATACATGGTTAAATGATTTTGCATACCGGATCAATATTGGCGCTTGGGTCTTTATAATTGCAATAGTCTCATCAGCCGGTATTGCATGGATAACGGTAGGATACAAAGCCTTACGTGCCGCATTAGCAAACCCAATTAAATCATTAAGAACAGAATAAAAATATAGTTATGATATTTAAAAACATTCCATTCATACTCCGCCGGTTTAGCCGCCAAAAGTTAACTACGTCACTGCATATTGTTGGATTGACATTAGGTATTACTGTCTGTTTGCTGATAGGACTATTTGTAAAATATGAATTAAGCTTTGATGCTTATGAAAGCAAAGCAGACAGAACTTATCGTTTAAATACTGTTTGGGTTGATTTTGGGAAAAAAGAATTTCATTATTCAACACCTTTTCCTTTAGCTGACCAGATGCGAAAAGATATTCCTGGTTTGGAGTATATAACTAAAGTTCATCATCCTTTTCAATCAATAGTTCAGATCAATCCTACTAAACGATTCAAACAGGATCACGTGATGATGACCGATCCTGAATTTCTTGATGTGTTTGATGTGAAGGTGTTAAAAGGGAATGCGTACGAGGCATTAAGAAAACCTTACCAGGCAGTATTGACAGAAGAGACTGCAAAAAAGTTCTTTGGGAATGAAGATCCTATCGGAAAAACATTTACTTACAATGATAGTTTCAATATTACAGTTGGCAGCGTAATAAAAGATTTTCCCGGAAATACCCATTTACCTGCCTCTATGTTGCTTTCCTTTTCTGATAATGAAAAATATTTAATGACAAGCCCCACTCATTATGGTTCAGTATCGGGAGGAACAACATTTATTGTTTTGCCCAAAGGAACTAAACCTGGCGCTGGTCTTTATGCTGGATTGAAAAGTATTTATGACAGGTTTTTAAATAACCAGAAGTGGATGGGAAAGGATTCACATGTGGAAACGGAAATACAACCACTCAGTGATGTTCATTTTAACTCTAAATATGCGGGTGGCGGTGAATGGGTTAAGGCTATCAACACACAATGGCTGTGGTTTTTTGGAGCTGTTGGTTTTGCAGTGTTGATATTGGCTTGTATAAATTTTGTAAATCTTTCCACTGCACAGTCACTTGCCCGTGCCAAAGAAGTTGGCGTACGCAAATCAATTGGTGCAGGACGCTTTCAGTTAATAAGACAATTTCTTAGTGAAGCATTGATGCTGGTTATATTTGCTGCCATACTGAGCATTTTTATTTCTAAGCTTGCATTACCATATATAAATGATCTTACGGGTAAGCAGATCACTTTTGATATTTGGAATTCTCCGGGCATAATGATCTCGTTATTGGCAGGTATTTTCCTTACCGCTTTACTGGCTGGCATTTATCCTGCATGGATCATTACGAGATTTCAACCAGCAGCTGTTTTAAAGTCAGGTTCTGTGAATACAAACCAGGGAACACCTTTATTAAGAAAAGGATTGGTAATAACACAATTCAGTATTTCAATTTGTTTATTGATCGGTTTATTGCTTATCGGCAAGCAAATGAATTATATGCGTCACAAAAATCTTGGTTTTGATAAGGACAATATTGTAATGATGCAGATACCAGAGCAAAGTAGCATTGAAAAAAAAGAATTATTTGCTACGGAATTAAAAACTATTCCTGGTGTAAAAGATTGGTCCTTTTCATCAAGTCCTCCCAGCGGAGCAGGGCATTGGGGGACAAGAATGAGCCTTGTAGGTCGTGAGGACCCGAATATGAAATCCGTAACCACTATTATGACCGATGATAAGTTTTGCCAGGTGTACGGATTGCATTTAAAGGCAGGCAGATTTTTTACAATTGCAGATACCAGTGCAGTATCAAGATCAATACCCGAAGATCTGCGTTTCCCCAAATCAGTGGTTAATGAAACATTAGTAAAGGAACTTGGTTTTGCATCCAATGAAGAGGCACTAGGTAAAAGATTCTGGACGGGTATGATGGGGTGGCATGCAGAGATAACAGGAGTAGTATCTGATTTTAATATTGCCTCTTTACACGAAGCGATCAAACCTACTTTGATCACTCAATATATTCCTTTCGCTGGTAAGGTGGGAGTCAAGATACAAGCTGGCGCAGATATACCCGGAGTGATCAGCCAGGTAAACACCAGCTATAAGAAAATATTTCCGGAAGGAATATTTGAATATTATTTTTTAGATCAGAAACTGGACGCATTGTATAAATCTGAAATGAGATTATTCAGTCTTTTTAAAATATTCTCGGTTTTAGCAATGCTGATATCTTGTCTTGGACTATGGGGATTGATAACATTTGCTGCACAGCAGCGAGTAAAAGAAATAGGGATACGAAAGATCCTTGGAGCCTCAGTGCCCGACCTTGTTTCTATGCTGGCAAAGGATTTTATGATTTTAGTTTGCATTGCAATTGTCATCGCGGTTCCATTGGCATACTGGGGAATTCATAAATGGCTGGAAAATTTTGCTTTCAGAATAAATATTGGATGGGCCTCATTTCTTATAGCCGGAGCGTCTGCGATCTTAATAGCATTAATAACAGTAAGCTTCCAGGCGATCAAAGCGGCGATCACAAATCCTGCGAAGTCATTACGAACAGAGTGAGTAGTGACGTAGTCCCGATTATTTCGGGACGAAGCCCTTAAGAACTGAATAAATTATTTTTTATGCTAAAAAACTATTTCACAATTGCCATCAGGAATTTCTGGAAACAAAAAGTTTTTTCATTGATCAATGTTTCAGGATTAGCGATAGGTATCAGCGCAGCATTGGTGATTTATCTGTTAGTGCAATTTGAATTTAGTTTTGAAAAATTCAGGAAAGATAATGACAGGATATACCGGGTAATTACTGATATAACTTTTCCGGGTGAATCTTTGTTTAGAAATTCTGGCGTGCCCATGCCAATGCCTAAAGCAGTTCGAACAGATCTCACAGGTATTGAAACGGCGACACATATTGTCACCACTTATGAAACAAAGGTTTCAATTTCAGTACAAGGGAGCCAATCACCTGCTGAATTTAAAAAGCAAACCGAAATTATATATGCTGATGAATTTTATTTTTCAATCTTTGAATATGAATGGATGGCTGGTTCAAAGCAAACAGCATTAAAAGATCCCTACCAGGTGGTCCTCACCGAAGAAAGAGCTAAAACATATTTTGGAAATCTTTCCGCTAATGATATTATAGGTAAGCAAATAACTTATGATGATAGCATCAAAACAATTGTTTCGGGGATTGTAAAAAGTCCAAAGGAAAAAGCGACTGATTTTAAGTTCAAAGAGTTTATTTCATTAGCTACGGTAATGTCAACTGGATTAAAAGATCACTTCGGTGGTGATGAATGGGGAAGTATTAATTCCTCATCTCAATTATTTGTGAAATTAAAAAAAGGTACAAAGCTGGAACAATTAAATGCGCAGTTTTCGGGCCTGAGAGAAAAATACAGGGATAAAAAAGAACAGAAAAAGGATGACACAAAGCATCGTTTGCAATCTTTAAACGATATTCATTTTAATGCAGATTATGGCTCATTTGATGATGGCCGCCAGGCACATAAACCAACTTTATACGGATTGCTGGCAGTTGCCTTTTTTCTTTTATTACTTGGGTGTATCAACTTTATTAATCTTACAACAGCACAATCAGCACAGCGGGCAAAAGAAGTAGGCATAAGAAAAACGTTAGGTAGCGGAAAACGTGAAGAATTGATATTTCAGTTTCTGACCGAAACATTTATACTTACGTTACTGGCAACTATACTTTCAATTGCCATTCTTCCCTGGTTGCTAAAGATCTTCAGTGATTTTATACCACCCGAAATAAATTTCAATTCGATCAACCAACCTCATGTCTGGATATTTCTTTTGCTGCTTATTTTGGTTATGACAGCTTTTTCTGGTTTTTACCCGGCGTTAGTCCTTACAAAATTTAAGCCTGTAACTGTTTTGAAGAACCAAGTTCATGCAAACACAGCGCAAAGCCGTAAAGCATGGCTAAGGAAAACACTTACGATAACTCAATTTGTAATTGCACAATTTCTTGTCATAGCCACACTTGTTGTCAGCAAGCAAATTAATTTTTCATTGAACAAAGAACTCGGGTATAAAAAAGATGCGATCGTTTATTTCCGAACAGAATGGAATTTCTTTTCAGACAAACCTGATAACAGGCGGTTTGCATTATATGAGAAAATAAAGCAAATACCGGAAGTAGAGAAAGTGGGCCTGTCAAGCAATTCGCCAGCTCACGGGGGCTCATCATCTACCACAATGAAGATGGACAATGGAAAAAAAGAAGTTGAATTGATGACAGAAACGATGATGGCAGATCCTGAATATTTCGATATCTATAAATTGAAACTTGTTGCTGGAAGATTGCCAGTTCAAAGTGACACATTGAAAGAGTATTTAGTAAATGAGTCTTTTACAAGATCGTTTGGATTTGCCAATCCGGAAGATGCAATTGGAAAAACTGTATTTCGCGGTAGTAAGAAGGTTCCAATTGTTGGCGTATTGAAAGATTTTCATACTAAATCGACACATGAACCGATAAAACCGGTGGCGTATTCAAGTGTAGAGAAAAGTAGTTATGTCATTAATATGGCTTTAAAACCAGAATCCGGCTCACCAGGTAGGTGGAAAGCGGTGCTGGGAAAAGTTGAGAAAGAATTCAAAAGAATATATCCGGAAAATGATTTTAAATATGAATTTTTTGATGAAACCATTGCTGCATTTTATAAAAAGGAGCAAGACGTTTCAAGATTATTAAAATGGTCGGCAGGACTTTGCATTTTTATCAGTTGTCTTGGTTTATTAGGATTGGTTATTTATACCACAAATACAAGAACAAAAGAGATAGGTGTAAGAAAAGTTCTCGGCGCTTCTGTTGTACAAATTGTTTCCCTGTTATCAAAAGACTTGTTATCACTTGTGCTGATAGCATTTATCATTGCCACACCATTAGCATGGCTTGCAATGAATAACTGGCTGCAGGATTTTGCTTATCGTACTAATATTAGCTGGTGGGTATTTGCTGCCTGTGGTATTAGCATGTTGATGATCGCTCTGGTTTTGTTAAGTATAAGAACGGTCAGGGCCGCATTGACGAACCCAGTGAAATCATTAAGAACCGAATAAAATTATAGCTATGATAAAAAACTATTTTAAAACCGCATGGAGAAGTCTTTGGAAAAATAAAACCTTTTCCGCTATAAACATTTTTGGTTTGTCAGTTGGAGTTGCGGCTTTTTTATTAATAATAAATTATCTGAGGTTCGAGTATAGTTACGATGATGCTCATGTAAAAAAAGACAGGATATACCGTGTGCCCATGATGACAAAAGAAAAGGGCGGCAAGGAGCAAACTTTTGCATTTACATATCCAGCTGTTGCACCGGCACTAAAAAAAGATTTCCCTGAAGTAGAAGAGGCGGCACGTTTTCGCAGACAGGGTGGTATTGTAACTTATAAAGATCAAAAGATCGTTGAAAGCGGAACACTTTATTACGCAGATGCTTCATTGTTCAATATATTTTCATTTCGATTTGTAAAGGGAAGTGCTGCAACGGCTTTTAAAGAATTGAATGATGCGGTAATAACAGAAGAAACTGCAAAAAAATATTTTGGTAATGAAGACCCGATCGGTAAGCCACTTCATTATCGTAACGAAGATTATATTGTAAAAGCAGTTTTAGAAGATTTGCCAGCCAATTCACATCTCCGCTTCAATATCCTTATCAATTATGAAAAATACATACAGGCAACAAATGGTAATGCAAACACAAGCTGGGGTTGGTCCGACTTTTATACTTATGTACTATTAAAACCGGGCACTAATGCAAAAGCATTGGAAGCAAAGTTTCCTGCCTTTGCTGAGCGATATATGGGAACAGATATGAAACAGCGGGATTATCAGAATTCATTTTACCTGCAGCCGTTAAAGGATATTCATCTTCGTTCAAAATATGATTATGAAATGGCAGGCAATGGAAATTTCTCTTATCTCAAATATCTTGGCATTGCCGCTCTGTTCATACTTTTTATTGCATGGATCAATTATGTAAATCTCTCCACTGCACATTCTCTTGATCGTTCGAAGGAAGTTGGGATAAGAAAAGTTGTTGGTGCCGGAAAGTTTCAGCTTGTCCGCCAATTCTTAACCGAATCTTTTTTTCTAAATATAATTGCGATAATCATTGGTATCCTGGTTTTCAGGTTAATGCTTCCATCGTTTTCTACTCTTGTTGAAAAAGATCTGAACAGTTTGGTTGTTGCTGATTGGAGATTTTGGATATTCGTAGTTACAATTTTTTTGCTAGGGACATTGCTTGCAGCTTTCTATCCTGCATTTGTTCTTTCTTCTTTCCAACCGATTTATTCTATCAAAACTTCGCAAGGTGCTACAGGGTTAAAAGGCGGAAAGAATTTTTTAAGAAAATCTTTAGTGGTTTTACAATTTATTGCCGCGATCGTTTTGATCACAGGCGCCCTGGGCTTTTACAAACAGCTTCATTACATGCAAACCCGGGACCTCGGGGTAAACATAAAACAAACATTGGTAGTTCAGCAAACAGCAAATACAGATAGTTCAACCATTCCGTCATATAATTCTTTTATTAATGACATGACGGCAAACCCTGCAATTCAATCTGTGACTACATCCACTTCGGTGCCGGGAGCAGAAGTTGGAGGGTCATCTGACTATGCATTGAAGAATTCACAATCAGGAAAGCGATGCAGAAACTTTGGTGTTGATAATAAATTCATCGATGCTTATGGATTAAAGATCGTCGCAGGTAGAGAGTTTACAAACGACAAGCCGGCAGCTGATACAAATGTCTTGGTTAATATTATTCTTAATGAAACAGCCGTAAATGTTTTTGGTTTTGCAAAGAATGAGGATGCCGTCGGTCAATATATTGATGGTGACGGGTTTCATTGTAAAGTGATCGGTGTGGTGAAAGACTATCACCAGGAGTCTTTGCAAAATAGTTTTGACCCGATCGTTTTCTATCCGGAAGAAGAAAGAAACCTGGGAAATTTTTCGTTGAAACTAAATACTACAAACCTTCCTGCTTTGATGGATTTTGTTAAGCAGAAATGGAGCGTTTATTATCCTCAAAGTCCTTTCCGCTTCTTCTTTTTGGATGAACGATTCAATGCACAGTATAAAACTGATCGACTGTTTGCAACCGTACTTTGGCTGTTTACGGCAATTGCAATTGTTATTGCATGTCTTGGATTGTTTGGTTTATCACTCTTTACAATTGCAAAAAGAAATAAAGAGATCAGTATTCGGAAAGTATTAGGAGCTACCTTATTCCAGATCACTAGTATGATCACGAAAGATTATCTGAAACTGGTTTTGTTAGCAGGAGTTGTTGCACTGCCTGTTGCATTTATACTTGTAAATAATTGGCTGCAGGATTATGCTTTTCATATCGGGATTGGTATTTGGTTTTTCATTTTACCAATATTAATGATAATAACCATCGCAGTACTCACTGTTTTATACCAATCGCTTAAAGCGGGCATTACTAACCCGGTTAAAAATTTACGTTCACAATAAATTATAATTTATGATAAAGAATTATTTAAAAGTGGCGTGGAGAAACCTGAAGAAGAATAAAATATTTTCTTTTATCAATGTATTTGGATTGGCAATAGGTCTTACCTGTTGCATGCTTATTTCCTTATATCTCTATAATGAATTAAGCTACGATAGCTATCACAAAAATGCAAACAGGATATTCCAATTAGGAACCACATTTGTAAAAGAAGGTAAGGAAGACAGAACTGCGAACACACCTGCACCCATGGCACAAGCCATGCAAATGGATTTTCCTGAGATTGAAAAGGCAACAAGGTTGTTAAAGATGTTTGCAGATGACAGAACACTTTTCCAATACACAGAGCCTGGCGGTAACAGGAAATCATTTTTTGAGACAAAGGGTTTTGTTGCAGATTCTTCTTTTTTCCAGGTACTTACTTATAAATTCAAAGAGGGTGATCCTGCAACCGCTTTAATTAATCCAAATTCTGTAGTGATCAACGAGGAGACAGCAAGGAAAATATTCGGGAAAGAATCCCCGATCAATAAAACATTATTCATAAGCAGTAGTACGATTGGTGACGGCGATTTCAAGGTTACTGGTGTGTTTACAGCTCCCCCAAATCCTTCGCATATTGATGCAGGATTTATTCTGTCTGCAGGAAGTGCATCCAGCAATGGCTTTTTTGGTAGGAAGAATGACCTGGTGTCAAATAATATGTTCCATACTTATTTTTTATTGAAGCCCGGGACTGATGCAAAAAAATTGGAGGCCAAGTTTCCAGCATTTATTGATAAACATGCGGCCGAAGGTCTGAAAGCTATGGGCTTTTACAAAAAGCAATTTCTTACTGCTATAAAAGATGTACACTTATATGCAAACACGTCAAGTAATGTTTCCCCGCCCGGCAGTCTTACTTATTTATATATTCTTGGTTCCATAGCTCTTTTTACTCTATTGATCGCCTGTATCAATTTTATGAATCTTTCAACAGCACGTTCTTCCAAACGTGCTGCAGAAGTGGGAGTGCGAAAAGTATTGGGCGCAGAAAAAACGTCCCTGATCCGCCAATTTATTGGAGAATCGGTAATGATGGCGATGATCGCTTTTGTATTTGCACTTGTTTTCACAAAAGTATTGATCCCATTATTCTCAGGATTGTCTGCTAAAGAAATATCCTTTTCTTTTCAACAGCATGGCGCCTTGCTGGCTGGATTTTTATTGCTTGCATTATTAACTGGTTTGTTGGCCGGTAGTTATCCTGCATTTTATCTCTCATCATTTCAGCCGGTGAAAGTTTTAAAAGGAAAGATCACAAATTCACTTGCTGCTAATTCTCTTCGAAAGGGTTTGGTTGTATTTCAATTCGTGATCTCTGCCGGCCTGATCGTGGCATCGGTGATCATCAATAACCAGATGCAATATTTGAAAAATAAAGACCTGGGCTTTGAGAAGGATCAGCAGGTGGTTATTCCATTAAGGAGCAGGGTTGCAAAAAATATTTATCCTGCACTCAAAGAAGAGTTAAAGAAGAATTCTCAAATTGAAAATGTCGGCGCTTCCATGTTTTATCCCGGTATTACCAATGTCAGTGATATGCCTTTGTATAAGCAAGGCGATAATATGAATAGTGCAAAAAGAACATTCATGAATTGGATCGATGCAAGCTTTTTGCAAACGCTGGGGATAAAAAAAGCTTCCGGTAGATTATTTTCACCTGAATTTCCAGCCGATACGAATTTAAAAATGATATTAAATGAAGAAGCAATAAATAAGGTTGGGTTTAAAAATGCAGAGGATGCCATTGGAAAAAAAGTAGGTATTGACTGGCAAGGGCAAACCTATTGGTGGGAGATCATTGGGGTTGTAAAGAATTTTCATTTTGTGGATCTTCATTCAGCTATTGAGCCGTATGGATTTCAATTAAACAACAATCAAAGCTTCAATTACCTGGTAGCTCATGCCAAAACTCATAACATGGGCAGTGTCCTTCAATCGATCGGAAAAACATGGAAACAATTAAATCCAAACGAACCTTTTGAATATACATTTTTGAATGATGATTTCCGGAGAAACTATGAAGCAGATAACCGGCTCGCCGCGATCGTTAGAAATTTTACCATCATTGCTATATTAATTTCCTGTCTTGGATTATTTGGCCTTGCTACATTCAGCGCAGAACAGCGAACAAAAGAAATTGGTGTAAGAAAAGTATTAGGTGCCAGTGTAGGAAATGTGATCGGTTTATTGTCAAAAGAGTTTTTAAAGCTTGTATTTATAGGTATACTGATCGCTTCACCTGTAACCTGGTTTGTAATGAATAAATGGTTACAGGATTTTGCATACAGAACAAATATCAGCTGGGTTGTATTTGCGGTCACAGCATTTATTGCAATTGGTATTGCTTTATTAACAATCAGTTTCCAGGCAATTAAAGCGGCACTTGCTAACCCTGTAAAATCATTAAGAACAGAATAAATGTATTTTTTATGATCAAAAATTATTTAAAAGTTGCAATGCGGTATCTTTTAAGAAATAAAGGATATACCGCCATTAACATTCTTGGTCTTGCCATTGGGATTTGCTGTTGTGTTTTAATCATCCTGTTTGTTCGCAGTGAATTCAGTTATGATAAGTTTCATGGCAAATCTGACAGGATATACAGGGCATGGGTGAGGGAACATAACGAAGGCATGGATGATATTATTGATATCGTTACTCCTTTGCCACTCGCAGGCGCATTACAGGCAAGTTTTCCGGATGTAGAATCAACATGCCGTGTTTATAGTTTTGGACCTCTTGTAAAAATAGGTGAGCAATCTTTCAGTGAAGATGTTCGAATGGTTGACTCCAGTTTTTTTCGAATTTTCGATTTTAAATTTATTGAAGGCAGCCGGGAAAATCCATTTCCAACAAGTAATTCAATCCTTCTTACGGAAAATACTGCAAAAAAATATTTTGGCAAAGAAAATGCGATCGGAAAAAATGTTGAATTGCAAATTGGCAATGAAAGGGTTGTGTTTTCGGTTGCCGGTATTGTAAGATCTGCTCCTGAAGAGTCCAGTATCAAATACAATGCTCTCATACCTTTTTCCAATGCTAAATATATTTTTAGCGAGCGGGCAATGAAAGCCTGGTTCAGTATAAGTTCCGAGACCTATGTTTTACTTAAAAAGGATGTAGATGCAGAAAAACTTACTAAGAAATTTCCTTCCATGGTTAAACAAAACCTGGGAGAAGATTATAAAGAAGGCGGCTATATGGTAACCCTGCAGCCAATTACTAAAATCCATCTTGATACAAGCATCCCTGCAGGCATTGAGCCAATAAGTAACCCAAAATATTCTTATATACTTTTATCGATAGGGATCCTTATTCTTCTTGTTGCCTGTGTAAATTTTATTACACTTTCGGTAGGCAGATCTGCAACAAGAGCTATGGAAGTTGGTGTTCGCAAAGTGTTAGGAGCGGAACGCCAGCAGCTGATCAGGCAGTTTTGGGGAGAGGCAATCTTACTTACAGTTATTTCAGTAATTATAGGAATTAGTTTAGCAGTATTGCTTGTAAAACCTTTTAACCAGCTAATAAATCGTCAGCTTAGTTTACAATTCGATCTTATTTTTATTGGATACTGTTTGCTTATCATAATATTGATCGGTTTGATAGCCGGCATTTATCCCGCTATTATTCTTTCAGGTTTCAGACCGGTAGAAATTCTAAAAGGGAAACTGAAGCTTGGAAATAATTCAGGCCTGCTTCGCAAGAGCCTGATCGCAGGACAGTTTGTTACTTCTATTGGAATGATCATCTGCACCATCGTGATCAGCGGACAACTGGACTATTTGCAGAATAAAGACCTGGGATATGAAAAAGAACAAGTCGTTGTTGTTCCTACTAACAAACCAAGAGCAAAAGGCATGGAAATGGCTGAGCTGTATCGAAGCGAACTATTAAAACAGCCACAAGTAATTGGAGCAACAGTATCCCTGATGAGTTTTTCAGAAACACCATGGATCAATGTTGGTTACAATGATGACAAAAATGTTTACAGGAGTTTTCAATTTAATTCCGTAGATCCTTACTTTTTAAAAACAATGGGAATCCAGATGGCGCAGGGCAGAGACTTTTCTGCGGATAACCCGGCTGATTATACTTCATCAATGATCGTGAATGAAGCACTGCTAAAATTGTTTGGGTGGAAGGATGCAGTAGGAAAAAAATTACCGGGAAGGATAGAACAGCAGATCATTGGCGTGGTAAAAGATTTTAATTATGAATCCTTGCATACTCCTGTGCAGCCACTTGCGATGGTGATAAAACCAGATACTTTTTTCCGTCGTATCAATGATATAAATTTTAACGCTCCGCCGCAGCCGAGAATTTCAGTGCGATTAAAAGCTGGCAACCTGGCTGCAAACCTGGCTATATTAAAACAAGTTTGGAAACAGGTAGCTCCTGACCAGGAATTTGAATACCGCTTTCTTGATGAAACTGTTGCTGCGCAATATCGCCAGGAGAAAAGAACGGCTACAATTGTAAAAATAGCATCTGCACTTTCCATATTTATCGCATGTATGGGGCTATTCGGTTTAGCAACTCTCACTGTTGTAAGAAGAACAAGAGAGATAGGGATACGAAAAGTGTTAGGAGCCAGTGTTGGCAGCGTAGTCCGGTTATTGTCAAAAGAATTTCTTGTACTTGTGATCATTGCTGCATTGATCGCTTTTCCGCTTGGGTGGTGGGCTATGAATAAATGGCTGGAAGATTTTGCGTATAGAATTCATATTGCGTGGTGGGTATTTCCTTTGGCGGGCATCGCAGCTTTATTAATTGCATTACTCACAGTAAGTTTCCAGGCAATAAGAGCGGCACTCGCTAACCCGGTAAAAAGTTTGCGAACAGAATAAATATATAAGTATGATAAAGAATTATTTTAAAATAGCATGGCGTAACATAACGAGGAATAAAACTTTTTCAGCTATAAACACTTTCGGCCTGGCTATCGGTCTTACTTGTTTTATGCTGATCGCAGTGTTTGTTTATAATGAGCTGAGCTATGATAAATACCCGGCTGAGGCCAAAAATATATACAGGATAAATTTATCTGCTACCGGTAATGGAGATGTTGCTGTTTATCCAAATGTAGACTTTGCAGTGGGAGAGGGAATTAAGGAAACATTTCCTGAGGTGAAAGCATTCACAAGAGTTACTTCTGCTGTTGATTTTGTAAAATATGATGATAAGCAGTTTAAGGAAGAACACCTCGCTTTTGCGGATTCCAATTTCCTTCAGATATTTTCAATTCCGCTAATTGAAGGGAATGCAGCAGATGCTTTGATACAGCCAAATAGTATTGTCATTTCAAAATCTTTTGCGAAAAAATATTTTGGAAATGAAGGAGCTGTAGGCAAATCTTTAGCAATAGGCACAAGAGAAACACCTTATAAGATCACAGGTGTTATTGATAAAGTGCCTGATAATTCCCATTTTCATTTTGACGCATTTTTAAGTCTTTCGACATGGCACATTACCAATAAAACATGGAGCAACCTTGGGCCATATACTTACCTGGTGCTGGATAAAAATGCAGATCCTAAAAAACTTCAGGCAAAGTTTCGTCAGTTGGTGGCAAAATATGTGGTACCCGAAATACAGCATGATATGGGTGTTAGCCTTGCCGAAGCACAGAAATCAGTGAACACATTTATTTTTTCACTGGTACCGCTTACGGATATTCATTTGAATTCAAACACAAAAGCTGAGATCGAACCAAATGGCGATATACAATACGTTTATATTTTTTCGGCGCTGGCATTGTTCATATTATTACTTGCCTGCGTAAATTTTACAAACCTTTCTACAGCACTTGCATCAAAACGCTCAAGAGAAGTTGGCATTCGTAAAGTAATGGGCTCAGCAAAAAAACAATTGATCTTTCAATTTCTTGCTGAATCAGTTTTACTGACATTTTTTTCCATGCTGATAGCATATATTCTGATATTTCTTTTGCTTCCATATTTCAATCAGGTCGCAAACAGGAATATAAGTTTTAACTTCTTTCTTAGTTATCAATCAATGGCTGCGATGTTTTTGGTAAGTCTTGCAGCGGGAATCCTGGCAGGTATTTATCCTGCCTTCTTTTTGTCGTCGTTTAATACTATAAAAGTTTTAAAAGGTTCATTTGCTCAGAGTTCACAAAAAAAACCATTGCGAAGCAGTTTAATTGTATTCCAGTTTTTCGTGTCCACCACTTTAATTATAGCCACTATTATTGCTTATCAACAATTGCATTATATGCAAAATAAAAAGCTCGGCTATGATAAGGAGCAAGTGTTGTTTCTTCCGGATGCAAGATTGTTAGGCAACAATCAAGCTGCTTTTGCACAACAAATAAAACAAGATAACCGGGCCGTTTCCGTAACTATTTCGAGATCTGTTCCGGGCGGACCCATTATGGATGGAACCGAGATCTATCCAAAAAATGAAACTTCTAATGGTACAGAAATTCATGCCAATATTTATCATGTAGATTATGATTACCTGCGAACTTTAGGCATCCGGGTTTTGACGGGAAGAAATTTTTCAAGAGAATATGCAACCGACTCTTCATCAGGAGTAGTTATTAATGAAGCAGCAGTTCGTGAACTTGGTTGGACAAATGATAATGCTGTCGGCAGAACTATTATTCGTTCCGGGCAGAAGGCATTTACTGTTATTGGAATTGTGTCGGACTTTCATTATACCACAGTGAAACAAAAGGTGGCCCCGTTAATGATGGTGCTGGGAGGTAACTATGGAGGCTTAATAGTAAAGATCAAAACTGATAATGTAAAAGGATTTCTTTCGAATCTTAAGAAAGAATGGGCTTCTTTTAATCCGCCAGGTCCATTAGGTTATAGCTTTCTTGATGAAAAGTTTGCATCATTGTATGAGAATGAAAAAAGAACACAACAAATATTCTCAGTATTTGCAATTTTAGCAGTCATCATAGCATGCCTCGGATTATTTGGACTTGCAACATACACCGCTGAGCAAAGAAGAAAAGAGATCGGGATACGAAAAGTATTGGGTGCAAGTGTTGGCGGTATTATTCAACTTCTTTCAAAAGAATTTTTAAAGCTTGTATTGGTTGCATTCATCATTGCTATCCCGGTGTCCTGGTGGGCAATGAACGAATGGTTACAGGATTTTGCCTATAGGATAAATATTGGGTGGTGGGTGTTTGCGGCAGCAGGTGCTTCTGCCTTGCTTATTACATTAGTTACAATAAGCTTCCAGGCAATAAGAGCGGCGATTGCGAATCCTGTAAAGTCGTTACGAACAGAATAAAAATCAAAGCCATGATAAAACATTATTTAAAAATTTCTCTCCGTAGTCTCTGGAAATACAAAAGTTTTTCAGCGATCAATATTGCCGGACTTGCAATTGGCATGGCTGCCTGCCTGTTGATATTACAGTATGTGAGTTTTAAATTAAGTTTCGATCAGTTTCATAAAAATGCAAATAATATTTATCGTGTTGTAAATGATCGTTACCAGCAAGGTAAACTTATACAGCATGGCACTATTACATATTCTGCTATTGGTAAAGCAATGAATGATGACTACGAGGAGGTTGTTCAGAATGCCAGGGTCGAACCATGGAATGAAGTTATTTTGACTTATAATGAAAAGAAAATCGGGGAGGATCAAATATTATATGCCGATAGCAATTTTTTATCAATGTTTGATTTTCCTCTTTTAGCCGGCGATAAAAGAACTGTTTTGAAAGATCCTTATACAATGATCCTATCAGAAAGCCTTGTTGAAAAGATCTTTGATTACAAAGGAAATGATTACAACCAGTTTCTTGGGAAAGCGATCGTATATGGAACCGATTCTATGCCATATAAAATAGATGGGATCTGTAAAAATGTACCGGAGAATTCTCACCTGCAATTCAGGATCCTGGTTTCTTATAAAACGCTGGCCAGTTTTGGCTGGAAAGAATCGGAATATGATTTTACGGACTCTGATTTCTGGCATTATATACGATTAAAACCCGGAACAGATTATAGAGCATTCAATGCAAAGCTTGCTGCGTTCAGTCAAAAACATTTTGAAGGAAGTAAAGTGTCCGGCAGTGATGAAAAATTTTATTTGCAACCACTTTCAAAAGCACATTTGTATTCTGATTTTGAATATGAGATCGGTAGAACCGGGAGTGCTACAGTTGTCTGGGCCTTATTAATTATTGCGCTATTTATAATATCTATTGCCTGGATAAATTATATCAATCTCGCTACAGCTAGATCAGTGGAAAGAGCAAGAGAAGTTGGAATAAGAAAAGTAGTTGGCTGCGAACGCCGTCAGCTAATCACGCAATTTCTTGCGGAATCTGCTCTTGTTAATTTGCTTAGCATGGCATTGGCAATAGGGCTTGTACTTTTTTTACAGCCAGCATTCAATAGATTATTGAAGTACCAGTTATCATTATCCTATCTTTTAACAAAAGGTTTAAATGGCTATAGTATATTGATCGGTTTAATTTCAATTATTATAGTAGGCATTTTTGTTTCAGGTCTTTATCCTGCATTTGTACTTTCTTCATTTAAACCGATCGCAGTATTGAAAGGCAAATTTAGCAGCTCACAAAAAGGAATATTTTTTAGAAAGGCTTTGGTGATCGGGCAATTCACGGTGACGATTGCTTTAATTATCGGGTCGTTGGTTGTAATGAAACAGATCAGGTATATGAATCATAAAGAACTTGGGTTTAACATGGACCAGGTATTGGTCGTAAAACCGCCCACACTTACTAAGTGGGATTCTACATTTATAAGCCGAACGAATAGTTTTAAAGAAGAATTGAAACATCTTGCACATGTAAAAGCTGCGGCTACATCGTGGAATGTACCCGGCAGTGATATTGGAAGAAGTTTTAATGTTAGACAAGCTGATTCTGCCACGACAAACAAATTCACTGTACGTCAGACATCTGTTGATTATGATTTTTTAAATGTGTATGGAATAAAATTAATTGCTGGAAGGAATTTTACTCAGGCTGATCATGATCCACGCGGCAATAAGCTGCATAATATGCTTATCAATAAATCTGCAGCAAAATTGCTTGGCTTCTCGTCCCCTGAAAATGCAATTGGTAAGGCAATTCTAAAAGGCGACAGGAAATGGGATGTGATCGGGGTGGTGGATGACTATCACCAGAAATCATTGCGTTATCCGCTTGAGCCGATCGTCTTCATGCCATTTTATAGTACGAATAGTGAGATATCAGTAAAACTTACACCAGGCGATCTGTCGGGAACAATACAACAGATAAAAAAGAAATACGAAGCATTTTTCCCCGGCAATTTGTTTGATTATAATTTTTTGGATGAAACTTTTAACAAGCAATACGAAAATGAACAGCTCTTTAAAAAAGCATTCGGCATATTCGCCGGGCTTGCCATTTTTATTGCATGTCTTGGTTTGTTAGGTCTTACAATGTTTGCAACTATTCAGCGTACAAAAGAAATTGGCGTAAGAAAAGTATTGGGAGCTTCTGTTTCTAGCATTGTTGTATTGTTATCAAAGAACTTTCTCAAACTTATTTTACTCTCAACAATTGTTGCTTTTCCATTAGCATGGTGGACCATGCATACATGGCTACAGGATTTTGCATATCGTGTAAATATAGGATGGTGGATATTCATATTGGCTGGTGTATCTGCATTGCTAATAGCATTAACAACGATCAGTTTTCAGGCAATCAAAGCAGCGATTGCAAATCCCATAAAGTCATTGCGAACTGAATAAAAACTAAAGCCATGATAAAAAATTATTTTAAGACTGCCTGGCGAAACATGATGCGTAATAAAACGAGCAGCATCATCAATGTTTCGGGGTTGAGTATCGGCATTGCATGTGTGTTGATGATCGTAATTTATATACAGAATGAACTGAGCTACGATAAATTTCATAAAGATGCAGATCGCATTTTCCAGGTAACATTGAAGGGGAATATGGGAGGCCAGGAATTTTGGGCAGGCAATACGCCACCTCCTGTTGGTAATGCACTCCTCAGCAATTTCCCGGAAATAGAAAGTTATACCAGGTTTTATAAAGCAAGAGATATAGTAGCCCGGTATGGATCTAATAATTCAACGGAAAAATTTTTCACAGAAAAGAACATAATCGCCGTCGATTCAAATTTCCTGGAGTTCTTTGGTTTTAAAATGCTGGAAGGTGATCCGGCAACAGTTTTATTAAAGCCAGGTTCGGTTGTGATTACAGCTGATATCGCTAAAAAATATTTTGGCAATGAAAATGCGATTGGTAAAACAATAGTTATGAAGGAAAACAAAAAACCATTTACTGTTACCGGTATTTTGGAAAATATCCCTTCACAATCGTCTTTGCAATTTGATTTTTTAATGCCTGTTGCAGATTTTCCTGCTGTAAAGCAATTTAGCTGGAGCTGGGTATGGCAGCAAATGATATCTTATGTAAAGCTTCGCAGTAACGTAAAAACAGATGTTGCCACTATAAATGAATTGGAATCAAAATTCCCTGCAATGGTGCGGGTGCAGGCAGCTAGTGCATTTAGGAGGATCGGTAAACCGTTTGATGAATTTGTAAAGAGCGGCGGCAGATGGGACCTTCATTTGCTTCCATTAACAGATGTTCATTTACGATCAGCAAATATTGGAATACCCTGGCTAAGTCATCTCAGCAATATCAAATACATATATATATTCGGCAGCATAGCTTTGTTTATTATCATACTTGCCTGTGTAAATTTTATGAACCTTTCAACTGCACGTTCTGCAAAAAGAGCAAAAGAAGTTGGGATACGTAAAGTAACAGGTTCAACAAGAGGCCAGTTGGTAAGACAGTTCCTGGCAGAAGCATTTTTGTATAGTTTAATATCCAGCTTAATCGCTGTCATACTGGTTGCTGTATTATTAAAACCTTTTTCCGATCTCACCGGTGAATCGATCAAACTGGATGTTGCATTTACCACAGGGTTATGGTTTGTTTTAATTATACTAACCATTTTGATCGGATTGCTCGCCGGCAGTTACCCTGCTTTTTACCTAACCTCTTTTAACCCGGTAACTGTTTTGACTGGAAAGATCCTTTCAAGATCAGGCAAAGGCGCTTTATTTATAAGAAATGGTTTGGTGATCTTTCAATTTACGATCTCAACGATATTGATCATTGGTACATTGGTAGTTTTTAAACAACTTAATTTTTTCCGGAATACAAATATGGGATTGGATAAAGAGAATGTATTGGTAATAGCAAATTCAAACAGGTTGGGTACAAGCGAGGAAAGTTTCCGACAAACGATCAGCCAATTACCCGGTGTTTCAAACGCAAGTATTGCAAATGGTATTCCTACAGGAAATCTTTTTGGAGATAGTTATATACCAGATCAGCATGGTGAAGAACAAGTTGCTAGAGATATCAACCTTACATCTTTTATTATTGACTATGATTTTATACCCACACTTAAAATACAGATATTAAAAGGAAGAAATTTCTCCAGAGATTTTTCAGATTCACTTTCTGTGATCCTGAACGAAGAAGCAGCAAAACAGATAGGTTGGAAAGATGCGATCGGTCAACGCTTACAGTATCCCGGCGGTAATAATGAATGGTATACCGTTATCGGCATTGCTAAAGATTTTAATGTTCAATCATTGCAGACAGCAATGACGCCCCTTGCACTTTTTCATACCTCTTCCAGATCTTATGACATAGGAACATCATTTATGATGGTTAGAATGAAACCCGGAAATATAAGCAACACATTGAGTAAAATAGAAAGCAAATGGAAAACATTTGTTTCAGGAGAACCATTTGATTATAATTTCCTGGATGCTTCATTTGATGCGCTGTACCGTTCCGAGCAGCGCATGGGAAGTATTTTCAGCATATTCACAGGACTGTCACTTTTCATTGCCTGCCTGGGTTTATTTGGTTTAAGTGCATATATAGCGGAACGCAGGATCAAAGAGATCGGTGTTCGCAAAGTTTTGGGTGCTTCGGTTCCAAATGTTGTTATGTTATTATCAAAAGATTTTTTGATTCTCACACTCATTGCTGCTGTCATTGCATTCCCGATCGCATGGTGGTGGATGAATAAATGGCTGGAAGATTTTGCATACAGAATAAATATCAACTGGACAGTATTCATCATTGCGGGCCTGAGTACTTTGGTAGTAGCATTGTTAACAGTAAGCTTCCAGGCAATAAGAGCAGCAATTTCAAACCCTGTTAAGAGCTTACGAACAGAATAAGGCAAAAGTCATTATGGACTGAATAAAATTAAAGCAATGATAAAAAATTATATCAAGATCGCAATCCGCAATATATGGGCGAACAAAACTTTCTCTTTTATAAATATTGTTGGTCTTTCAGTTAGCATGTCATTGGGATTACTGATCATTTTAATTGTGAAGGAGCAATACTCGTTTGATAATTTTCATAAGGATGCCGATCGTATCTACCGTATTGACACAAGGGCATTGCGTGTTGGTGGCGGAAGTGAAGATTATGCTACTGTACCATTGCCATTAGCAACAGTGTTGAAAGAAAATTATTCTTTTACTGAGGACATTGTTCGCTTAAATCGCCGGTTAAATCAGGATATTGTATTTGGAAAAGTAAGAGTCCCGGTTTCGGGTTTGTTTGCCGACCAATCTTTTTTAAAAGTTTTCAATTTTAAATTGGAGAAAGGCGACCCCGCTACTGCTTTATCATCACCAAGCGGACTGGTTCTTACACAAGAAGCGGCAAAGAAAGTTTTTGGGAGTGAAGATCCATTGGGAAAAACAATTGAAATAAGGGGATATGGAAATTTTACAGTAAGTGGTGTGCTTGATAAGTTTCCAGGCAAAACACATTTTGAGTTTGAAGTATTGGCATCAATGAATGCATTGCCCGTGCTGGAGAAGCAAAACATAATGTCATCATCGCTGGATAGCTGGACAAATTACTATTCCGGCCTTACTTACATAAAATTGCAAAAAGGCAAAAAAGAAAAGGATGTGAATGCAGCACTTGCTGAGATCAGTAAAAAATATTATGCCGGCGTTAAATTAGAAACAAGAGACAAGGGCTATGAATTTTTTCTGCAGCCATTAACTAAAATAAGCCCGGGGCCGATACTTTCAAATAATATGGGTAGGGCTATGCCGAAGATCATTTTGACTTTTCTTAGTGTGCTGGCCCTGGTGATCATGATCATGGCAGGATTGAACTACACTAATTTGATGATCGCAAAATCATTGAAACGTGCAAGAGAGATCGGTGTTCGGAAAGTAATGGGAGCAAATCGCTGGCAGGTGTTTATACAATTTGTTGGGGAGTCAGTTGTTTTTTCAATTCTTGCATTGCTCGTTTCCTATCTTATTCTCCAGTTTCTCAAATTCTCTTTTCTTCAGTTCCGACTTACACAATCATTCTCTGTTGATCTTAAAGAATCAGGCGTCATATATATATTATTCTTTTTATTCGCCGCCGCAGTTGGAATAATTGCTGGACTATTGCCTGCTACTTATCTCTCTGGTTTCAAACCAGTGCAGGTTTTAAAAAATAAGATCGGTTCAAAGATCGGCACCACGATCACATTCAGAAAAGTGCTGATGGTAGTACAGTTTACTTTATCAATGGTTTTTATTATTTGCGTTTTATTTATTTACCAGCAGGTAAATTTCATGCTCTCAAAAAATTATGGAATCAATGAAAAGAACATTGTCAATCTTCAATTGCAGGGAAATGATTATGAAAAACTGGCAAATGATATAGTGAAAGTTAGTGGAGTAAAAAGAGTAGGGGCCGTATCGCATAGTTTGGGAACTTCTGCTGACAGAGCGAGTGATTACAGGCGCAACATTTCTGATGAACCCTTTGTCATGCGGGATTTTTGCATTGATGAAAATTATTTGCAAAACCTCCAGGTGAAATTTGTTGCAGGAAGAAATTTCAGAGCTGGCTTATCAAAAGAAAGAGAATCAGAAGTGATATTGAATGAAACAGCTTTAAAAAGTTTTGGATTTAAAGATGCTGGTTCTGCTCTTAACCAGCTTGTTTATAGCGAAGACTCCGCTCAATTGCAAATAGTGGGGATAGTAAAAGATTTTAATTTCCGCACAATGGAATATGCCATAGGCCCTTTGGCTTTTCGTTATCGTCCCCAGGATTTTTCCATGTTAAGTATTGCAGTTGATCCTGCCGCAATGAATACCGTACCTACAGCCATTGCATCAATTTGGAAAAAATATGATGTTGCTCATCCTATAGAATTAACAACAATGGAGAAAGATATCGATAACACTTATATAGAAACAGGCTATACGGATATTGTAAAGATCATTGGATATATTTCATTCCTTGCTATTACACTTGCTTCTCTCGGAATGCTGGGAATGGTGATGTATAGTACACAATTAAAGATCAAAGAAGTTGGTGTAAGAAAAGTATTGGGTGCTTCTGTAAAAGATCTAACTGTTTTATTGAGCAGATCTTTTGTAATACTTATTGCCATCAGTGTTTTGATCGGCGTGCCGCTTGGATATATTCTTGGCAATTTTTTCCTTCAAAATTTTGCTTTTCGAATTTCAAATACATGGTTATTGGTTTTGCTGGCAATAATTATAGTAGGTGTTATCGGTTTTATAACGATTTGTTCTCAAACAATAAAAGCGGCGATGTCCAATCCTGTGAAGTCACTGAGAACGGAGTGAGTATTGACACAATCCCTGTTACGGCTGGTAAAAAGTTTACGAACTGAATAAAAAATATAGCCATGATAAAAAACCTTCTTCTCGTTGCATTGCGGAATTTCAGGAGGGACAAATGGTACAGTCTTCTCAATATCCTTGGATTGACCATTGGTATCACTTTTAGTTTGTTTTTAATTTTTTACATAAAAGATGAATTGAGTTATGACCGGTATAATGATAAAGCAAGCAGGATATACCGTATTAATGCGCATATAAAGGAACCGGATAAGGATACGATGAGATGGGCCGTTACGCCATTCCCGATGGCGCCTGCATTGGCAAAGGATTATCCTGAAGTGGAGGAGGCAGTTCGTTTTATTGGCATTGGTAAAGTAATGTACAAAAACGGGGATCTTCGTTTATACGAAGACAAAGTATTTGCTGCAGATAGCAACCTGTTCCGGGTTTTTACTCACAAATTCATTGAGGGAGATCCGCAAACAGCATTGAAGGATCCCAAATCCATGGTGCTGACCAGATCAGTAGCTAAAAAATTTTTTGGCAACAAAAGTTGTGTTGGTAAAGCATTAGAAAATGCAAGTGGTGACGTATATAAAATAACTGCTGTTATAGAAGATGTTCCGAAAAACTCGCATATTCTTTTTAATGTTTTGATCTCAAGAAGTTCTTTGCCGGCAGATTTTGCCAATGGCTGGGGAGGTTTTGGTTTTTATACTTATGTTTTGTTGAAACCTAATACGAGTGCCGCAGCATTTGAAAGGAAAATGGCGCCTATATATGATAAATATCTCGCTTCCATTTTTGCGCAGTATAATATTAAAATGAGGTTTGGAGCAATGCCTATTACTTCGATTCATTTACACTCGAATATGGTGAATGAACCAGAAGAACTTGGCAGCATGTCATACATCTATATTTTTTCCGCAGTTGCGTTCTTTATGATGCTGATTGCCTGCATCAATTATATGAACCTCACAACTGCCCGTTCTGCAAGAAGGGCTAAAGAGATCGGCATGCGCAAAGTAACTGGTTCTTCCAGGTTACAATTGATTTCACAATTTCTTATTGAATCTACACTGACTGCAATTTTTGCGCTGCTGCTTGCCATTGGAGTAATTGCATTGCTATTACCTACATTCAATTCCTTATCGGGTAAATTCATCTCATTTAATACACTACTAAGACCCGATACTGTATTGATATTACTGGCTGTTATAGTATTCGTCGGTCTTGTCGGGGGTAGCTATCCTGCTTTTTATCTTTCAAAATTCAATCCTGTAAGTGTCTTGAAAGGAAGCCTTTCAAAGGGATCAAGCAATGTGGTTCTCCGGCGTAGCTTGGTGGTCATTCAGTTTTCTATTTCAATAATAATGCTCACTTGTACATGGATAATATATGGCCAGCTGAAATACCTGCGCAATAAAGATCTTGGGTTCAACAGCGAGCAGGTTCTTATCGCTACGGCAAATTCAAACAATGATATACGAAGTAAAATTCTTGCTTTTAAAAATGAAATGCGTTCGAACCCCCAGGTGATCTCTGTAAGTACTGCACAAGCAGTACCTGGATCAGGTGCCAACTTCAGCCTGTTCAGCATTGAATCAAAAAATGGTTATGTGGATAAAGGGGTTGACTGTTACGGAGTGGATGAAGATTATTTCAACACACTTGGAATAAAACTTGTGAAAGGCAGGAATTTCTCAGGCCTGTCGGACACGTTGCGTAGCATAATTGTAAATGAAAATATGGTAAAAGAATTTGGATGGGGAGAAAATGCGATCGCGAAAAAAGTAAAGTTTCCCGGTGACACATCGGGTAAATATCTCGAGGTGGTTGGTGTCGTAAAGGATTTTAACCAGAAATCATTGTATAACCCGATAACGCCATTGCTTTTATATTACAGGCCAAATAATAATACTATCGAATTGAAATTGAGGGGCGGCAACATCCCATCTGCTATTGCCGGTATTGAAAAGAAATGGAAGGATGCTTTTCCTGAATTGCCTTTTGAATATACTTTCCTCGACCGGGATTTTGATTCGCAATATTCAGCCGATCAGAAACGCAGTAAGATATTCACTGCATTTTCCATATTGACAATCCTTATCACTTGTCTTGGCTTGCTGGGGTTGATCGCATTTACAACTCAGCAGCGACAGAAAGAAATAAGTATAAGGAAAGTAATGGGTGCAAATACGGGACAGATAATTCCGCTAATAACAAGAAACTTTGTTCTGTTGGTGGGATTGTCGTGTTTTATCGCATTTCCGGTAGCCTGGTATTTTATGGATAAGTGGCTGCAAATATTTCCATACAATACAGGTCTTTCGGTAACGCCATTTATACTTTCTGCGGTAGTGGTGCTACTGATCACATTGCTAACGGTAATTTTTCATACGATGAAGGCAGCACTTGCTAACCCGGTAAGATCATTACGAACTGAATAAAATTACAGCTATGATAAAAAACTATTTCAAGATCGCATGGCGTAGTCTCTGGAAAAACAAACTATATACTACCCTTAATGTTGCCGGGCTAACGTTTGGCATCAGTTGTTTTTTACTGATTGGACTTTATCTTTTTGATGAACTTACTTTTGATGAACAACATAGCAAAGCAGATAGAATTTACCGGGTAATAGAACATAAAACGGCGAATGGGGAAGCAACCATAATTGCAGCTGCAGGCTATAAGCTGGCAGAAGAATCGAAAAAGACTATTGCTGAGGTTGAAAATACCACTCATTTCCAAAGAATGGGCAGAGCAAACCTACTGGCTTCTGAAAACCCTACAAATTTTTTCCAGGAAACTGTTACAGTTGCAGATGAGAATTTACTGCAAATATTTGATTTCCCGATGATCTCAGGCGATAAGAAAACGGCTTTGAAAGAGCCTAATTCTATTATTATTAACGAAGACCTGGCAAAACGATTATTTAATAAGACCGATGTGCTGGGCAAAACTTTAGAGTTCAGTTTTATAGATTCAACGCCATTAAAGATCACGGGAGTTTTAAAGAACCATCCCCGCAATTCAAGTTTTGATTTTAGTTCCGTGATGTCTGAGGCAACTTTTTTGAGTTTTGAGCGGAACAGAAACACGGCTGCCAGCGATTGGCTGTCTAATAATTATTCCGTGTATGCTTTATTGAGACCTGGCGCAATTGAAAACGCTGTGTCAGAAAAAATCACGAAGTTGGTTCACGATAATTTTAAAGCACCTGCCGGCACAAGTTTTTCTTTTAGTCTTCAACCGTTAAAAGATATACACTTGAATTCCAAAAATATTGTTGATGGTGCAAGGAACTCAAATGTGGATGCCATCCCCCAGGGAAGTAGCTTTTATATAAAAATATTTTCTTTTATAGCCCTTTTTGTTCTTTTGATCGCTGGCATTAATTACATGAATCTTACTACCGCAAGGGCCTCTGCACGTTTAAAAGAAATAGGCATTCGTAAATCGGTTGGGGCTTTTCAAAGTCATTTGATAAAACAATTTTTATTTGAATCATTATTGGTGACATTCGTTTCTTTTCTGCTGGCGTTGGGTGTTGTGAACCTTTTACTTCCGGCATTTAACCAGTTTACCAACAAGCGACTTTCTCTTGGATTTGCCGATACTGATTATCGTATCTGGATCTATGCTGTAGCGTTTGTAACTATTATTGGTCTTGTATCCGGCAGCTACCCCGCATTGCTGCTTTCACGGTTTAAACCTGTTTTATTATTAAAAGGATTTAAGCTTCAAAACAGAACTGATCTGTCGATAAGAAAAGTGTTGGTGATCTTTCAATTTACTATTTCAGTTGTGATGATCATCGGAACGATCGTCCTCTTTCTGCAAGTCCATTATTTAAATAATACCGATTTAGGTTTCAATAAAGATCTGCTGGTGGTCATTGATGTAAATACAAGAAAGGCGAGATCGAATTTTGAAGCTGTAAAAAATGAGATGGCTAAAATACCTACTGTTAAAAATGTATCTGTTACATCAAGAGTGCCTGGTGAATGGAAGTCTTTCCGTACTATTAAAATAAAAAATAACGGAAGTAATGATGAACATAAAATTGCTTATATGTTTGGGGCAGATAAAGATTTTGCAAAAACATTTGAGGTTACTTTACTAAAAGGAAGAAATTTCAATAGCCCTAATGATTCGGCAAGTATTATTGTAAATGAAACAGCCGCAAAAATGCTGGACATTACTGAACCATCTGACCAAATTGTAGAGATCCCTGCTGTGGCAGAGGGCGGTTCTTTTGGACCACTTAACCGGGAAAATATTCCATTCAAGCCAAGAGTGATCGGCATCGTAAAGGATTTTCATTTTCAGTCTTTACGAGATAAAATCGAACCATTAGTGCTTGCTTATAATAACAACCCAATTCAAGTCATCGATTATTATTCGGCGAGGATCGAATCTAAAGATATCCAGGGGACATTGGATAAATTAAAAACTGTAATGGTCAACAATGATTCAAATGATCCATTCGAATATCATTTTCTTGATGATCAATTGGCACTCTTTTATGTTGAAGATGAACGTCGCCAAACACTTTTGATATGGGTGGCATTAGCAACAATTTTTATCGCTTGTTTAGGCCTGTTTGGTTTGGCAACCTATTCTGCCGAGCAAAGAGTAAAAGAAATAGGAGTTAGAAAGGTATTGGGAGCAAGTGTGGTCAATCTCGCATCGTTGCTATCCAAAGATTTTCTGAAATTGGTTTTAATAGCTAATGGCATCGCTTTTCCAATTGCATGGTGGGCCACAAATAAATGGCTGCAGGAATATGCCTATCATATTAATGTGGAATGGTGGGTCTTTGCTTTGTCAGGTGTTTCGGCAATTGTTATTGCATTAGTAACGGTCAGCTACCAGGCAATAAAAGCCGCTATCCTTAACCCAATTAAAAACTTAAGAACTGAATAAAGTAGTGTACGAAAATGTACGTAAACTGTTCGTTTTCGTACACCTATAATATAATAAGATATACGAAACCCTGTCTAGCAGAGGCTTTTGCCATTGGCATAAGTGTTGGATAATCAGGAAAGAATTTGAAAATATGCTTAGAAATTATTTCAAAATAGGTTGGAGAAATTTGATGAAACATAAGCTGTTTTCCTTCATCAATAATGCCCGTCTTGGAAATGCGATCTCATTTTCTTTCCTGGCCAACCCGGTGAAGAGTTTAAGAACAGAGTAAAATCTTTATTATGCTTAAACATTATTTGAAAATTGCCTGGCAAAGTCTATTGCATCAGCGATTGAACAGTATGATAAATATTTCGGGTTTATCAATTGGAATGGCTGCGTCCCTGCTGATTTTTATGTGGGTTAGTAATGAATTAAACTTTGATAAATTTCATAAAGATTCGGAAAACATTTACAGGCTTAAGAATTATATCGCTATTGATAAAAAAAGCACATGGATCTGGGAAAACAGTCCCTACCTGCTGGCAGACGAGGTGCAAAAAAAATTGCCCGAGGTTTTAACGGTTGCACGTATGAGGCCAATGGCGTGGGAGAATGTTCATTTTAATATAAAAGGGGAATTTATCCAGGAAAGCAACTGTGCTTATATTGACAGTGCATGGTTTTCAATGTTCAGGTATGATTTTATATATGGAAGTGCCAATGATTTTAACAGGCATCCTTTGAGCATGGTCCTGACAGCATCGAAGGCAAAAAAATATTTCGGCCATGAGAACCCTTTGGGGAAAACAATTCGCATTGACACTTTAGATTATGAGATACGCGGCGTCGTAAAGGATATCCCACCTTATTCAAGCTTTCAGTATGATGTGCTGATCCCCTTAGCTGCACGGCGAAATAACCCGGCTAATATAAAGAATGACGAAAGCTGGGGTAATTTTAATTACCTGACTTTCGTAAAACTTAATCCTGCAGCTTCCGTTAAAGATCTGCCTGCCAAGATCACAACGATCCTTAGTGAGAACAAAAAAAGCGATAATATTAAAACAGGCTTGATTGCGTTGACAGATATGCATTTTGAAAACGATCTTCAAACCTATGTCATAGAGCATGGCAATAAAAATGTGGTTTTTATTTTTGGCATCTTAGGTTTGTTGTTATTAGTGATTGCCAGTATCAACTATGTTAACCTTGCGACTGCAAGAGCATCATTAAGAGCTAAAGAAGTAAGTATAAAAAAAATAAGTGGAGCAGGCAGGGGCCAGCTATTCATGCAGTTTGTTGTGGAATCTATTATGGTAAGTGTGATCTCTCTTTTGGTTACCATTCTTATTTTAAAATTTGCTTTACCCTCATTTAATCAATTTATCGGTAAAAACTTTACGCTTTCAATAAATGACAGACTACTTTGGATGATAGTCGGCGGCACATTGCTCGCATCCATATTTCTGACAAGTATATACCCGGCCATTCTGCTTTCCTCGTTCAAACCTGTTGCCATATTCAGAGGGTTTAATGCGTTGAAGGTAAAAGATGGAGCTTTACGAAAAGGACTCGTTGTGGTACAGTTCACTATTGCTACGGTACTCATCATTGGAACTATTGTTATTTATCGACAATTGAAATTTATTAATGCGCAAAACACCGCTTATGATAAATCACAGATCCTTTCATTTAATATACCCTACAAACTATTTTCGAAATATAAGGATGATGGGCGAACTCAATTAGTTAATAGCATAAAACAGGAATTGTTAAGCAGGTCCATGATCAGCGAGGTATCGGTGATGAACCAGAGTTCCGTTATTGATATGAAGGGATTTTCTTCAGGTGGCAGCAATGATTGGGATGGGAGAGATAAGGATTTTATGCCTGCGATTGGTTTTTTTTATACTGATACTGATTTCAAAAAAATGCTGAATCTTGAAATGGCAGATGGACGATGGTACGAACCAGGCAATAAAGCGGACGAGCATAATTCGATCTTGAATGAGACAGCGGTAAAAGAATTTAATATTCGTAAACCTGTCATTGGCCAGCGTTTTGTGAGCCAGGACGATACCGGGGTAATTATTGGAGTAGTAAAAGATTTTTATTATAAGAGCTTGCACGAGAAAATTTCTCCCGTTGTTATTAAGAATGTAAATGACTACAACAGTACGTTTCTTGTGAAGACATCGCCAGGAAAAATAGTTGAAGCCCAAAAGGCAGCTAAAGATGTGTGGAATAAATTTTTCGCTTCCGAACCATTTGCTTATAAATTTCTTGATGAAGAATTTGAGAAATTATACCGTGCAGATCATAAAACTGCCAGTCTTGTATGGATTTTTTCAGGCATTGCAATTTTTCTTTCCTGCCTTGGACTATTTGGATTGGCTGCATTTACTGCAGAAAGAAGAACAAGGGAAATTGGAGTTCGAAAAGTGTTAGGTGCGTCCGTTTCCGGTATTGTGAGTTTATTGTCTAAAGAGTTTATTCTACTGGTGATCGTTTCATTGATCATTGCTTCACCTGTGGCGTGGTGGGCATTAAATAAATGGTTGCAGGATTTTTCATACCGGATAGATATATCCATCATTTTCTTTATTGCAGCTGGAATAATAACGCTTCTAGTAGCTTTGGCTACAGTAAGTGTTCATGCAATAAAAGCTGCAATTTCAAACCCAATTAAATCTTTAAGAACTGAGTAAATTATAAATTATGTTACCGTTCGTCATTGCGAGCGGAGCGAAGCAAAAAAAAATAAATCTATGATCGATCTAAAGGGAATTTACAAATGGGTGAACACAGGTAACAACCGTACCTTTTTATTGAGGGATGTTAATCTTCATATAAAGGAAGGAGAATTTGTCTCTATCATGGGTCCTTCGGGATCCGGAAAATCCACATTGCTGAATGTAATAGGTATGCTGGATGAATTCAATGAAGGAGAATATAATTTTCTTCATGAATCAGTGCATAAGTTAAAGGAGAAGCAACGAACATCTTTGTATAAACAATACATCGGGTTTGTGTTCCAGGCTTATCATTTGATTGATGAGTTAACGGTATATGAAAATATTGAAACGCCATTGATCTATCAAAATATAAAAACATCAGAGCGAAAGGCAATGGTGGCTGATATACTAGATCGTTTCAATATCGTTGGCAAAAAAGATCTTTTCCCAACACAACTTTCCGGCGGCCAGCAGCAATTGGTAGGAATCGCAAGAGCTTTAATTGCAAAGCCGAAGTTATTACTGGCAGATGAGCCAACCGGGAATTTGAATTCAAAACAAGGCGAAGAAATAATGAATTTATTCAAAGAGTTAAATAATGAAGGGGTCGCTATTATACAAGTAACCCATTCGGAGAAAAATGCTTCTTATGGTTCAAGGATCATCAACCTGCTTGATGGGATGATCGTAAACTGATTTTATCGAAATATTTTTTATCAATGTAAATGTTATGAAAAGAGTTTTTTTAACTACAGTCATTCTTTGTGCATTTGGATTAAGTATGTATTCCCAAAATAATACTTCGGGAAAATTGACATTGCAGCAATGCATCGAAACAGGTATCGCCAACAATCTTGATGTGTTGCAAAGTGATCTGCAGGCGCAGGCAGATGAAGTTAGGTGGAAACAGGCAAGGCTTAACCGGCTTCCGGATCTGAATGCTTCGGGAAGTTATGCGTTCAACGCAGGTCGCAGTATTGATCAGTTCACTAATTCTTATATTAATGAAAATAATCAATCATCCTTCTTTTCCCTTGGTAGTGGAGTCACCATATTCAATGGATTTTCATTGCAAAATCTTGTTAAGCAAAACAGGTTCACGTATGAGGCTTCCAAAATGACCTTCCAGCAAAGAAAGGATAATTTAACGCTAAGTATAATCCTTGCTTATTTGCAGGTGCTGAACAACGAAGACCAACTTGTGCAGGCCCGCAACCAAATGGAGCTGACAAAGCAACAAGTTGATCGGCTGGAAACTTTGAACAAAGAGGGCGCCATTCGTCCATCCGATCTTTCTGATGTAAAAGGACAATATGCCGGTGACAAGGTAAATTTGATCAATACACAAACTGCAGTAGAGACAGCCAAAATCAATCTTTACGAGTTCATGAATGTACCTTATGATAAGAACCTAACATTGGAAAGATTGGATGTAACATCTTTTACTGATAAGTATGCAGACACTCCCGACAAGATATATGAAACTGCGATGCAGCAATTTGCCCAAATAAAAGCAGTGAATTTCTCTACCCAAAGCGCTGAAAAAGCGGTGAAAGTTGCGAGGGGCGGTTTATTTCCGGTCCTTGATTTAAATGCAGGCATTAGAACAAATTATTCCAATACTGCCACGACACCAATTTTTGTAAATACTACGTATGATCAGTCATTTGATTATGTAATGGTGAATAATACGCAATCACCGGTTTTTAAACAGCAAAATCATTATTTAGATGAAAAAATAAGTTATTTGGATCAGCTGAATAATAATCGCAGTTCAGGTATTAGTTTTGATATGCGCATTCCAATTTTTAATTCATTTCAGCAAAGGAACAGGATCAAGCTGGCAAAAATTGATCTGAAGAATAATGTGCTGATCGAAAAAACTGCAAAGACGCAATTGCAAAGATCGGTCGAGCAGGCTTACATAAATATGACAGCAGCATATGACAAGCATAAAATTTTGCTTGAGCAGGTTGAAGCACTTACCGAATCATTTCATGCTGCGGAGATCCGTTTCAATTCCGGTGTTGGGAATTCGATCGATTATCTATTGACTAAAAACAGTCTTGATCGTGCAACTATCAATCTTATCGTCGCGAAATATGATTATGTACTTCGCACAAAGATCCTTGACTTTTATAAAGGGATGAAGTTGTGGTAATATAAGGCTAACGTTTATCAGCTTTGCGAAGGTCGGCGGGAAAGAAGATAGCGCTGCTAAAAAATTTACCTGTATTACCAATCAAACAGCTATTGCCCGCTTTTTGCTATGTTAGTTTATTACAGTACCTTAATGTAGAAGAATAGATTTATCCATTAAACTTAAATTGATATGAAATCAGTAGTTGTTCTATTGTTTGCATTAATGCTTGCAGCCCCTGATATTTTCGCCCAAACCCTGCCAAAAAAGCCATCACGAAGTGATGTTGGATCATATAACCATGCCAATTTATTAAAAATAGACATTGGGGTTTCTAAAAATAAAGCGCTGGAAGTAATGGGTGGAGTACAAAAAATACAAACATATACCAGCACCAGTCCTGTGACAAAGAAAGAAGACATCATTATAAATAATCCTGTTAACAGAGAATTTAAAACTGATTCGGCCGGTAATACTGTAGAAATTGTATGGTATTACACCCATATGAAAAAGGCAGAGGGCGACATTACCAAAGAACAACAAACTCCAGTTATTCTTGAAAAAAATGCTGTTGTCGGCATGGGGTGGGATTTTTATGAAGAATATGCAAAACGCAAAGGAATAACTATTGTGCCAAGGTGAATATTATGACATTATGTGTTGTTGGTGTTTAGGGAACTATACTTGAAAGAGAACTCAGGAGAGCACCAACAACTAATTTACTAGCTGGTAGCATAGCAAAACAACACTTTTGTCAATCGTTTGGGTTTTGACAAGTTTCATCCCGGAAGTTTTCATTTCGTCTTTGAAAAAACGCTTTCCAGTGCCCATAATAACGGGATGAACTAATAATCGAAACTCATCAATAAGATTCTCTTTCATTAAGGACTGCGTAAGAGTGGCACTGCCCGGGATTTGAATTTCACTTCCCTCTTGTTGTTTCAGCTTCTTGATTTCTTCTACGATATTTTTATTGATGATTGTTGAATTATTCCAATCGGCTTTTTCCAGTTTCGAAGAAACAACAAACTTTTTCATGCTGTTTATTTTGCTTGCAGGTCCATTGTCATCATTTAACTGAAAAGGCCAGTAAGATGCCAACATTTCAAAAGTTGTTCGTCCCACAAGGAGAGCATCAGCTTCTAAAATGCTATTTCTTATATATTCATCTTTTGCAATGCTATTAAAAGGGAAAAACCATTCCTGCATTGTGTCTGCATCAAAGATGCCATCTAGAGTTACCCACGCTGAAACTACTAATTTTCTCATTTTACTTCCTTTTATATTGTTTTTAATAATACAAAAGTATTTATACGGGTAAACAGAAAATAGAACAAACCCGACATCTTTAAGATTCGATTGGTATTGACTTCATGGTTTACATCATTGTTGGTGTTCAAATATAAAAATACTACGACTTTGAGACTGCAAGCACCAAGAACCGATTTGGTTCAGTCTTTCAAATGTGTAAGAAATCCCAAATTATCTTTTCCGTATTTATAAAATAGCGCTGAGGAGTATTTGTAATTATCTGAATATTTACATAGGACTGCTCTTACAGGATTTTCATGCATATATTTTAACTTCTGAAGCAAAACTTTTTATGACCAAATTTCAACTGACAAAGGGTTTCTCTCCCAGAATTGATATTTTCTGTCTTTAGCATTGACCATAATGTCTTTCAGGTCTTCAGCATGATTTTTTATCATATCTTTTTTAATCAATTGCGCTGTATATTTAAGAAAGTCTCTTGTACATCATCACTTTTTCTACCGGCTTGTAATTGCCAGAACTGCTTGTAAACTCCCTTTGTGGGAATTTCATTTTTAACGCCGAGGGTTGCAGGATGGTTATAGAAATGCTTTCTGTAGTTGATCAATTTTCATCAACGGTGCTCCTGTTAGTATACTGGCTTCTTCCTAAACACCGAATGTATTGGTCTCGAAATTGGTGAATGTCGGGTTGTTCGCCACTGACGCAAAGAGTTTACTATTCAGAAACTGCTCCAATGCTGTAGCCGATTCAAACAGGTACACACCACCAGCTCTTTTCTGATCTTCATTAATGAGCCATATTTTCCAACAGCAGCCTGGAATTTTTGAAAACTCAGGTGCCACTGAAGGCATTATTTTTTTAAATTCCCCTGTTGGCATACTGTAACTGAACTTTGTAATAAATATTTTTTTTGTCATTGTATTTTTTTTTGATGTTATTAAATTAATGCCGCCGCTTGGTGACATACCTGGAATGAAGATGAGTTTAACCAATTTTATTTCATCAATGATTAAGCTAACCAGGAAAGGGTGATGTCATTTTTGCAGCAATTACTTTTATAAAACCGGCATCCTATATTGCAGGGATGCCGGTAAAATGATCAGCAGAACCGTGTTATCATTTCGCCTTCATCAATGTATTTTCTATCATCCATTTTCCGATCTTATTCCCCATTACCTGTCCTGCTTTACAGGAGAAACGAAAATGAACGCCTGCCATCACTCTTGAATCTGCGTTTTCATCGGCTGCGCTAAGAAAGCTTTTGAAACTTCTTGCTGCACCCGGTGTGGCCGAAGAGGTCGAAGTGGTTGCGAATGAAAAATTGTTGCCATAAAAATGGGTGAGCACGGTAGCAGCAGCGTTACCGAGCACACTGTGTGTGGATGGATAATCTTGTACTGGTGGTGTGGGCATCAGCGGCTCCCAGTTGCCGTTGCCTCCTTCTGTCACTGTTGTGGTTACAATTGCAGTGTATGGTCTCCAGAAATTATAATTAAATTTCGAATCCCAACCCGCGGTGTAGGCATCAGTCAATGCTATATTGAGCATCGCGAATAAGCGGGCTGTCGTCATCAAATCAGTTTTTTCATTACTGGCAGCGACCGAAGCAATACGATTCCAGCCAATTTCAGCGTATTCATACCAAAATTTGGCATAGAATGTTTGTTCAGCAGTACGTACCACGCTGTTTTTATCACCCAATGATTTTACTTCTTCAAAATCTTTTTTATATGCTACGCTTTGTAAATCCGGGTACGGCGCTGAACGAAATTGCTGAGGTTGCAGCAACCCAAAGGGTTTCATCGTTTTCCAGAAAGGCGCAAATACAAAATTGAATGGAGGCACCGCCTGGTAAATACCAGGAACTGTTGATGGTGCAATAAGTCCGACAGGATCCTGGAAGGCGCCATCATCTTTTCTCTGGTCAATAATCGCATTGCCGCATTGCAGTCCGAGTGCAATGCCTTTTTGTTTGGCATTTATATCCACAATCGTATCAATTGCTTTTGCAAGCTGGCTGTCCAGCATTACTTTTTTTCCTGGCAAATTATGAAGTAGTACAGTGTATGCGGCAAATGCTGCGGCTGCTACCGGGTGTGCTGTTGCATCCTCTGTAGTGTTACAGTATTTTTTGTATACCGGCTTAATTGAATTGAGTGCATCATACTGTGCGATGTGCACCATTGCATACAGCCGTGATGCCACGAGTACATGCTGGTAGTTGGGTGCATCCATTGCGTTCAACGCAGTGGTATTCCAGTCCAGTATCACTTTATTGGAAATAGCAGGAAATACATTGACTGATTTGGGATCCATCGGGCTCTTTTCACAAGCTGTGAAGGAAACGCTAAACAGCATAATCCCCAGGTAGATCAACGGCTTTAATAATTGCAGCGATTTGTTTACTGCTTTTTTCTTTTGCAGACATGATGTTGTTCTTGTCTTTTTCTGTTCCATACTTTTTGTTTTAAAATTTTAGGACACAAAAAAACGACTGTTTAAGAGCAAACCAGTTCTGCAAAAAGTAGTTTGATATATGCAAAAAGTATTTTGTTGCAGGGAAACGAATGGCTGTTCAGCATTGCAAGGCTGTGGGGGAGTATCCAAATCTTTTTTTAAAGGCGGTGCTGAAATTATTGTAATGTTTGTACCCCAGTTCATCCGCCACATCGGTTACATCTACCCGGCCCTGCTGCAACATCGTATGGGCATGGTTCATTTTATGTTCATCAACATATTTCATTACTGAATTACTGAAGAGTTTCTTAAAACCATGCTTTAATTTAAAACTGTTGATAAAAAACTTGCGGGTAAGCTGCTGCATCGATCCTACTTCAAGATAATGCTGATCGAGGTAAGTTTTAATGTCGTTCAGCAAATCAATATCAGCCCTGCTGAGCTTGCCCACGTTATCTACCGGTGTATGCTCGGTTCCCGTAAATGCGGCGAGCTGGTGAATAAAGAGGCTGAGAATAATATTGTCTTTATAGGCAGTACCTAACGCTCCGGTGTAAGGGCAATCCAGATAGTCATAGATGCATTGGTACATAGCCGGTTTTATGACCTGCGGCGTATCCAGTGTAATAAAGGGATCTTTTCGTTTACAAAAAGCAACCAAAGGGTTATTTTCATCCTGATCCTGCATTTGCTGCAATAATTGATCAGGGAAGATCTTTACAACAAAGAACTCTTCCACCGTATTTTTCCTGATACAGGTATTGAGTTTAAATGAAGGAAGATAATTGAGGGAATGCATTTGGTCAGTTACACTAATACTGCTATTGTCGGAAAATGTTGACATGCCGTTTAGCTGAAAATACATCATGATAAAGGGTATTTGGCAGCCTCCCGTAAAATGCAGATCGTGACTAACATTACGAAAGGTTCCATTCAAAACAGTATACCATTTTTCTGCAGCAGCGTTCACACGGATGAGCCCCTCTTTTTCATCTTTAAGCATGAGCATAGTGGTTTCCCTGTTGTTGTAAATGCTGTTAACAGTGTGTATTATTTCCTCCACATTATGCATTTTCATAGTAGAATATTCAGAGGTAAAAAACATTTGGAGGTTTTTACGCCGGCAAAATTAATCACAATTTGTCAGGAATCTTATCCCAGGAACTGTTGATGAGTGAACGGTAGACTAACATGACTAGAGTTTTATTAGCTGCCGTTTTAGTCTGCCTGCATGTTTAGTACCATAATTTTTTCTGTCCGTTTTAGCACTGTCATTTGCTTCGGTGCTTTTTTATCGTTAAAGCCAAGCTTGTAATAAAGCTTGTGAGCTTCAGGCATTGACATTGTTGTCTGTAACCAAAGTTGTGTCGCTTCGTTTTCTTTGCAACGGGTAATACATCTTTCTATAAGTTTCGTCGCTATTCCTAAGTTTCGTGCACTTGGGTCAATGAAAAGTTTAGCAAACTCAAATGTGTTTTCGTCAAGTCGTTTTAAAGCTACGCAACCCACTACTTTGTTTTTGAGTAAGGCAAAAAACAAAAAGCCTCCTGCTTCTAAATAGGCTTTGTCGGGGTTACGTAAAGTAAATTTGTCTTCTTCTTCAAGAGTCCCTTTTAAAACACCGAGAAGCCAATTGCCGGCTAATTTATAGAAATACTTTTTCAATGATGGCTTATAGTCAAGCACTTTTACCTGATTTATGTTTGCAAGTTGCTTTACTTTTTCATTGATCGGATTTTTTGAACTTTCCTTATCAATGCGATTAATAATGTTTAAAAAGTCGGGATGTCCTGTGTCCAACAAATGTTTTAACGCCCCGGCAAAGGGTAACCAGATTTTTTGAAGTTGTTCTAATAGCTTTTCTCCCTTGGTGGAAAGCCCGATGTGTTTCGAACGTTTGTCTGTCGGGTGAGGTTTGATTTTTACAAGTCCATTAATTTGTAATTCTCTAACTACATTTTTAACTGTAATGTGCGAAAATCCAATTTCATCTGCCAGGTCTAAAACGGTTTTGGGTTTTTCGGCAGTTGCTAAAATGTAGAATACGGAAAACCAACTTGCCTTAAAGGCAATTCCACTGTCCCTATAAATTTTGTCGCCATCAATATAGAGTTTTTCACTGATCCGTCTGAATCTTGTCGCACCAGCAAGGTATCCAAGCTTTGTAATATTATCTGACATCGGTTTAAATATGAAAGTACTTTCACAAAATTATGAAAGCCCTTTTATATTTTCAAAATTTAATTTTCGCCAGGGGAAATGGTGAATTGCAGCTAACGGCGGTCAGGGCTTTGCCCAAGCTAGGAAATAACATTCCGTCCTCCTGGAATCGCTGCTGATTGAAAACATTTCGATGAATTTAAGAACGAAAGCTGATTGATATTCATCTGCCGATACTAACGCTGAACAGAATTACAAATGTTCATTGTTGTTCCGCCTGCCTCCCGATAGCTATCGGGACACAAAACCGAATGTTGCCTGCTGCGTTTCATATCCCGTTGCTTGTCTACTTATAATTCTATGATAAAACGTAATCTACAACCGCCTTTGAATGAATTTTTGTTGTGTCAAAAACCGGTATCGTAAAGTCCTCTTGTCCTATTAACATTGGAATTTCTGTGCAACCTAAAATGATACATTCAGCTCCGTTATCTACCAATTCTGCAACAATATTTATGTATTCTTTTTTAGTTTCAGGGTTTATAAAACCAATCCCCAATTCTTCTTTTATAGTGTGTTGAATATAATCTCTCGTTTCTTGTTTTTCTGGTATCAATACTTCAAGTCCACATTCTTCAAGTTTTCTTCGGTAAAAGTGCATTTCCATTGTATATTTTGTTCCTAAAAGTCCCACTTTTTTGAAGCCTTCTTTGTTAATTGCTTTTGCAGTTTCTATTACAATGTGTATAATTGGTAAATCTAATTTCTTTTGTAAATTGTCTGCAAATAAGTGAGCTGTGTTAGCACACAAAACAATACTGTCCACCCCTGCTTTTTTCATACTCTCACAGGCATTCAATAAAAGGTCAAAAGAATTGTCCCAACTTTTTGCTTGAATATCTCCAAAATTCAAAGAGTAAATTAATATTTCTGCAAAGTTCAGTCCACCGAGTTTAGCGTTCACTCCTTCATTAATAAACTTGTAATAATCCATTGTTGAAACCCAACTTATTCCCCCTATTAGTCCTACTCTTTTCATATTTTTTGTCTGTTCGTTTGCATTTTCTGTGTCTCACCAAGGTTGCAGGCAACTCGCCGATTGGCGAAAGTTCTTATTCCAAATTTAGCTAGTCTTCAATTCGAAGTGGAACAAATCATCCGGATTCAATACATAAATGCAACACTGATTAACTTTTTTGAAGAGTTTTTATTGATGCTTTTCGCCTTTAAATATGATATTGTCAATAGAATATTTACCGCTTCCATTTATCAGCGTTGCAATTGATAATCCGATAACCAGCAAAGCATATTCAAATCCTTCCCCTTTTTGAGTGCCATACCAGTTCATAAAAAAACCGTTACCAATATGTGCAGTAAAAATTGTTCCGATAAAAACCACAACTATAGCTATTGACCAAAGTCGCGAGGCAAAGCCGGTAACCAGAAAGATAGAGCCAAAAAATTCAATAGTAATAACCAGGAAGGCAATGAGCCATGGCAAGTGCATTGCGTTTGTTAAAAAACCCATTGTGCCACTAAAACCATAACCTCCAAATATCCCCAACATTTGTTGAGCACCATGGGGGAATAAGATTAAACCAATTGAAAGACGGGTTACTAAACCTGTCCAGTCGTTGCTTGTGTTGAAGATTTTATTTTTCATTTCGTTTTGTTTTTCGAATAACGGGACGACCGCTAATGGATGATAAATTATTTTTCTAATTGATCTACAAATTTTGTCAGGTTATCGGAAAAGTTTTTTTCTTTGATTTGCATTCCGGAGCTGGTGAATGAAACATTTTCGGAATAGTTTACTAAAGAAATAATGCCGGTAAAAAGGGTCGCTCCGAATGCTCTCAATATAGTTTCAGCATTTGCCAACGCAGTTCGTGCACCCCCTGGCGAAGGAGAGGTGCTGATAAGTAAAATTGTTTTTCCCGACAACAGGTTACTGTAGCCTTTATCGGTTCGGGAAAGCCAATCCAATGTGTTTTTAAATGCCGCAGTTACAGAACTGTTGTGTTCGGCAACTGAAATGACAAAAGCGTCGTGGCGCAGAATTTGATCTTTAAACAACATAGCATTTTTTGGAATGCCTTGCTCCGCTTCAGTTAAAGGCGAGTAGACTGGAAGAGGATAATCGTGTAGCCGAAGAACATTAGTTTTATACTTCTTAAATAGACCGGCTGTGTAGTCGATGAGCTTGCCATTAATTGATTCCGGGTTGTTGCTTGCCGCAAACAGTAATACATTTTTCATATCTTATGATGTTTAATTGTTTGATTACTTGATCCTGTAAAGTTGAGAGCGTCGCCTCTGCTGAAAAATAAAATAGTTTAAGAAATCATTTTTCCGGGAAGACCTTTCGCACAAATATTCCTATAGATTTTTTCCAAATTTGTGTATGACCATATGCATCGAGATCTGCAGCCGCACCAAATTGGTTATTTTTATAAGCAGCCCCAATTCTTACTTGCTGGAAACTCCGCGAATGAGTTGAAAATCTATTCCACTCAGTAAGTATTTGCGTGTTCACCCAAAAATTCCACTCACGTTTTATGCGCTTCATATATTGTAACTGAAAAAATAAGCCACCATTTATACTGCCATCTTTTTCAGTATGAGAGATGGCAGGAATAGCGACAAATGTGAGGTGGCTTCCACCTATAAAAATGGGAAATGAAAGTTTTTCAGAAAAACCGGAAACGCTGTTATAATAAAGTGAAGGACCAACACTTAGATTTTTCGTAAAATTCCAATAGACAGAAGTCTGCACGCCCGTTTCGTCAAATAGAAAATCTTCTTTACAATGGAATTTTTGAAAAAATGCAAGTGTCGATATAGAGAACTTATTTTTGTCATCCAGGGATTTAAAGGTAAACGAGCTAAAGTCGCTTTTATAAAATCCCGTCGTTAATTCAACCTGTGTAACCTGCGCCGTTATTGATTTGGAGAATATAAACAGGGTAAATGAAAATAGCAAAGCTGATTTCTTTTTCATACTGCAAAGCACATACAGCCACCGCAATCACCCAATAAACTAGTTTAAGAAATCAGCCCTTTGCAATTTTATTTCTAATCATGCTTAAAAATTCGGGAGTAATACCAAGAAATGTAGCTATATGCTTTTGAGAAATCCGTTGTTCCATTTTTGGATACTTTTTGATAAAATTCATGTAGCGTTGTTCTGCGGTGAAAGAAAGGTTTTGATTGATGCGCTGACGTTCTGCTATCAATGCATTTTGAAAAACTATCCGGTAAAAGCGTTCAAACTTGGGTACCGTTTCAAGAAATTTGTCAAGGTCGGGTTTTGAAATTTGTAAAAGTTCAGAATTCTCCAAAGCATCAATAAAATGGGTTGAGGGAGTTTGTGTCCAAAAACCATAAGGGTCTCCTATCCACCAGTCCTCAATGGCAAACATAAGTATATGTTCAAATCCATTTTCGTCTATTGTGTAA
>Ga0207641_10000368_pt1 | contig 53493 bp, 67 predicted proteins | sample KBSSwiS62_FD_184306 | JGI IMG/M metagenome (GOLD analysis project Ga0207641, IMG submission 184306) | Switchgrass rhizosphere microbial communities from Kellogg Biological Station, Michigan, USA - KBS Switchgrass S6-2 (SPAdes) (version 2) | ecosystem: Host-associated > Plants > Roots >...
TTCTTTTCCATCAACGATCTTATTAGCGATCACCTCGTATGACTTACCAGTGCTATCTTTTGAAATGTGATAAACAACAACTTCATCATGACAGGGAGAGTTTTTTATTTGACACAAGGATGTTCCTTTCCAGGTACCTTCAAAATATTGAGCTGTTACTGTTTTTCCAAAAAATAAAATAGACAGGAGCAGAATTAACACTTGAAATTTCATTTTAGAAAGTTACTAAATTTTTCTACCCGAGGTCTCTGCAAAAACCCCGGGTAAAAGAATCCAATGAAGCAAAAACAATGACACCACTTAATTTTTACCAACAAAATATTCCTTGAAATCGCTTGTAAAATTATTTACAGACCTGGCGGCATGTCCGGTTAAGGTCTCAACATTTTTATTAGCAGTATCGGCAAAACCATTTGTGAATCCCTCATTTAATTCAATGTAGCCATCAACGATAAATTCAGGAAATCCCATGCTCATCATAGCGCCTTTTGAAGCTTCATGAGGCACTGGAATATAATTAACCTGTTTGCCTAATTCTTTTGTGAATGAAGTGGCCACATCATACATAGAAACAGATTCAGGCCCGGTAAGAATATATTCTTTTCCTTCCTGTGCTTTTCCCGTTAAAGCGCCGAATGCACTTTCTGCAACATCACGAACATCGATCATACCAGCTTTCCCACTGGCCCAGTCCCAATAAATATTGCCGTCTGATTTAACAGAAGAGGCTGCCATCATAAGATTCTGCATAAAAAAGGTGGGCTTAATACTCGTCCAGCGAAGGCCGGATGCTTTTAGAGCATTATCCACTTCATCAATTTGCTGAATGATCCTTGATCCTTTACTGCCGAATGCCGAATGTCTAACAACAAAAGGATTTGTTCCGGCTCTTTTGATAGCATTAATTACATTAATACCCTGTGCCGCTGCCGAGGGACCGTTCCAAATACAGAGATAAACCTGGTCAACACCCACCAATGCAGCATCAATGGTTTCGGGGCTGTCAAGGTCGCCGACATAAATTTCTGCGCCGGCTTCTTTAAGACTTTGCGCTTTGTTTTCATTTCGTACAAATGCTCTTACTTCTTGCCCAGCATTGATCAATGCGGGAATAAGAATGGAACAGGTATTTCCTGTTGCGCCTGTTACTAATGTTTTCATGATTTATAAGTTTAATTAATTATTGAATAATTAAAATTGAATATTTGAAACAGTAATTCACTTAACCTCGGTTAAGAAAGTAAAAGGAAGTAAAAAAATTAATTAATGCCCCGAGATCTGTTTCCGTAACCTGCTTAGGGATTGAGGCTCGATGTTAAGATAAGATGCGATGTATTGAAGGGGAATACGTTGAAAGATCTCCGGCTTGTTTTTTAATAAGTCTAAATAACGATCCTTAGGAGATAGGGTCTTTAGTTCTTCAAACCTCTTGTTAGCTGTAGTTGCCCTGCGGGTCATCTTCACTGCATACCATTGACTGAGCTTTGGTATTTTCTTTTCAAGTAGCTGAAAATTTTCCCTGGATATTTCCAACAACTCGCAGTCTTCAATGGCCTGTATAAAATTTGTCCCCACCCCACCGGAATAATAACTATCAATATCTGCCACCCACCAGTCCTCCATCGGGAAAAAAAGAATGCGTTCATGCCCCAACTCATCAATTACATAATTACGCAAACAACCTTTGTTCACATAGGCTTTATGCCTGCATATTTTTCCCGGCTTTAAGTAGAATTCTTTCTTTGATATTTTTTTCAATTCAAAATAAGAGAGCAACATTTCGAATTCGTTTTCATTCATTCCAAATGTATCCCTGAAGAGAGTTGTAAATTTCGGATCAACAATATGGGCTTCTATGTTCATTTGATTCGGGTGGAGATAATTTCAAATACTCATCTATCATCTTTGTTCAAAAATACTAAGATTCCGGTACTGAGGAAGGATGGATTATTTTTTTGCACTAAGCTGTTAGCTACTATTAAGCTTTCGGGAAGCCTGCACTGAGGAGCGAAGCGACGAATGTGTCACTCACTTGTACCACATCAACCCGATAGCTACCAGGTCTATTCAGCTATTTTGTTGTTGTTTGGGGAATAGATAATCTTTCTTACTTTAGCTTGTCTTACTACCTTGAAATTTCTTCCTGAAAACATCTTTTTTAATCCAGATTCTATTTTCGATCACACATTTTATTAATTAAAACATTTAAAAAAATGAAACGATTATCAATTGTGATTGTTGCAGCTTCAGTTTTGTTTGCCTGCAGTAACGAAAAAAAGACCGATGAAACTTCCGCAAAACCGGAAGAGAAAAAAGAATCTGTAGCCATAACGTATCCATACACGGCAACCTTTTCTTCTGATTTCAGTATAGGAGACGCTAATCACGCCAAAATGGTGCTGGATCTATACAAAATGTGGGAAGATGGCAAGGTGGATGATTTTAAAACCCTGATGGGTGATTCGGTAAGCATAAATTTTCCTGATGGCAATAAATACAAGGATAATAAGGTTGATAGCATGATAAGCTTTGCCAAGCAAGTCAGGTCGACATTCTCATCCGTGAAACTAACGTTTGACGGATGGATGCCCATACATGCTAACGATGCAAAAGAGGATTTTGTACTGGTATGGTATCGTGAATATGAAACCGATATGAAAGGCAAAGTAGATTCAGTCCGTGGGCATGCATACTTTCAGATCAAAAATAATAAGGTCAGGTCCTGGAGTGAGTTTAGTCAAGCACTTACAGCACCACCACCGCCGATGAAGAAGAAATAAGACTTGCTGATTGCTTGAATTTTTCGGATCTCTTTTAAACTTTTATATATAAAAACAACGCCTTCTTATAACTGAGGCGTTGTTTTTTTTAAGATCGCTGGTGCAAGATTGATGATGGAATACGAACTGCTATTTCTTTATCGCATACCCCGCATAAAGAATATTCATATCCTTACTCTCAACCAGCCAGAAATTTTTGCCAAGATCAACAAAGGTCCATTCACCTTTTGCTCTTTTTCTCAGGTAACCAAGCATCTTTGGTATAGAAACATTGGGTGAAGATCCATGATGTTCTTTCCAGTCAAACCCATTTTTTTGTAATAGCTCTTTTATCTCATCTGGTTTAATGAACATTTCCCATACATGCAAGTTGGGTGGCATGAATGCCCATCGTTTCCATTCCTGCCATATTTTAATAGCAACCAGTTTGCTGATAAATGTCCTGTTCAATGTATCATAGAAAAAAACACCACCTGGTTTCAACACTCTTGAAATTTCAGATATTACTTTAGGAAGATCCTGCACATGTTCCAATACATCGCAACAAAAAACACAATCAAATGAATTGTCAGCATAAGGAAGGTTCTCCCCTGTACCTTTATCATACTTTATAGTCAACCCGCTTGCCTTCGCATGATTGGATGCAGTTTCAATAGATTGATCAGCCGGGTCAATACCAGTAGTAGTGAATCCCATTTTACAAATCTCTTCCGTTAGTATTCCACCACCACTGCCAACTTCAAGAGCAGTTTTCCCTCTTGGTTCTATACCAAGTTTTTTAATTATGCCAGTTGAATATCCCACCCGCCATGGATTAATTGATGTTTTCAAGAGATGTAAAATATGATCTGGCTTCCACCAGATATCGCCATGGGTTTTATAAACTTCATTGTTGATCTTTTGATAGACTTCAGTACTTACTTTTTCCATGTTTTAGTTTTTAAAAATGGAAATTATTATTTCTTTTCATATTTACCCAAGCCAATTTGATTTAATCACTCAAAAGAAGAACCTTTATCTTCATCAAATTATGGTAATAGCCTTACAAGTTTTATTTGTCCTTGTGTTGATCATTTTATTAATTCTGTTTGTATTCAGAATAAGCAGAACCAGGAAGACCAACCACTTGCCGGAGAATTACAGTGAACTGCTAACAGAATATGTAAAGTTTTACCGGCAACTTGATGTGAGGGGAAAAGAAATGTTTGATAAAAGAGTTGAACATTTTTTATCTGCAGTAAAAATTACCGGGGTTAATGCGATCGTTGAAGATATTGACCGGCTTTTAATTGCCGCCGGGGCTATTATCCCCGTTTATTCGATCACAGACTGGCAATATATAAACCTGCATGAAGTTTTGGTATACCCCGGATCTTTTAATATGGATTTTGACCAGGAAGGAACGGACCGGAATATTGCCGGAATGGTAGGCACCGGTGCTTTGCAAAATGTAATGATCATTACGAAATGGCAATTAAGACAAGGTTTTATTAATAACAATGATGCACACAATACAGCCATTCACGAGTTTGCCCACCTGATAGATAAAATGGATGGAACAATGGATGGTGTTCCTGAAATAATTTTAGAACGAAAATATGTACCGCAATGGAAACAAATGATGGAGACCACTATTGAACAAATGAAAAACTATGGATCAGATATTGATATGTACGGAGCCACCAATGCCGTCGAATTTTTTGCAGTTATTTCCGAATACTTCTTTGAACAGCCCGATTTATTAAAGGCAAATCATCCCGGGCTGTATGGAATGCTTGAAAGGATTTATAAAATTGGGGGATGACAATTTCCTCTTGTTAGTACGAAGAATTTATGGAAGAAATATATAAGAACCATCCTTCCTTTGTCAGGGCAGACTGTGACACAAAGACACGGTGATATACGGAGCATCATTGTGTTTCTCTGAACTTCCCTTACTTCGTGTTTTAAAAAACAATTTAAAACATTTTCGGTTGCTGAACGAAGAACTTTGAAAGAAAGATGCAACTCTTCTTACAACATGGTATCATTCCAATCACGGATCACAAATGATTTCACAAGACCTTCAAGAATAAAGGGGTCTTGTTTAACAAAAGCTTCGGCTGCCTCTCGTGTTTTGAATATCGCCATGTTGCCACGGTCCGTAAAAGGACCGATCCCAATAACCTCTCCTATATTTATAAAAGTATCTACGACTGCCTTATGGCGTGGATAAACTGCCATGATAGCTTCCATTGAAGCACCGGATGATTCCCCGATAACAACTGTTTTCATCTTAAAATAATTTTTTATTTTTCTTTGATGCATCAGTAAAGACACGATAAACCTTTTCGTGAGTCGTCTTAAGAACTCTGTGAAGTGTAACGCTGCTGGTTGACATGTTAATTCTTTCCCTATCCACAAAATTAAGCGAGCTACGAAGAACTATGGAAGAAAGCTTCGGATCAAATAGTTTGATCTTTCATTTGTTGAACGGCCTTTTCGCCGTCTTCGGTAATACCCATTATTTCAGTCATAATACCAATCTCTTTAGATGTATCAAAAAAAAACAATTTTAGCAATAGGATGATTGAAGCTGGATATTACAGGGAAGCCTTTATCCGCATATTCGGAAATCACTTTATCAAGGTTATTAAACGGTAAGCTGTATGCTATATGTTGAATTCATGCTGCAGGATTTTTATCAAGATAATCCTGAAATATACTATTTCCTGAAATGGGCTGAATGAGTTCAATAAATGTCCCGCCCGAATAAGCCATTACAACGAGACTCTCGGCATTCGACGGTTTTCCATACCATGTGCCTTCAAACTCTTTCACACGTATGGTTTCAACATTACTTAAATTGCTTATGCCCATCACGTCCTGAAAAAATCCTTTCGCAGTTTTAATATCTTTCACTACCCGGGCAATTTGGGCAAGATTTAAGCCAAGAGAAATTTTTGTCACGGTGGAATATCCACCAGAACAAAAGCAGCCAAAGAAATCATGTAATTTTAGTTTGTAAAAAAATCCTATAACAACTTAATTTAAAAAAATGAAAAAGACAATAATGACAAAGGGATTTGCTCTTGCACTGGCAGGAGTATTCATGTATTCAACAATCCTGGCACAGGCTGATAAATCACAACGGCCAAGTCCTCCTGCTACAGCTACCGGTAAAATACAGGAAGCCACCATTACTGTTAATTACAGCAGCCCTTCAGTAAAGGGAAGAAAGATATGGGGAGACCTGGTTCCATATGATAAAGTTTGGAGAGCAGGAGCCAATGAAGCCACACTCTTTGAAACAGATAAGGATATCAAAGTAGAAGGTAAGACCCTGGCTAAGGGGAAGTATAGTTTATATGCTATACCCGGAGAAAAGGAATGGACAATTATTTTTAATTCGGCAACAGGCCAGTGGGGAATAAACCGTGACGGAACAACTACTGAAGATCCGGCAAAAGATGTTTTACGTGTGACCGCAAAACCCAAAAAGTCAGCAAGCTTTAATGAAAAATTAATGTATAAAGTAGATGCTAAAGGGCTTGTGCTGCTGTGGGAAAATCTGGAAGTACCAGTTTCAATAAAATAATTTTATTGAAAGTTTTTCATTTGCCTGCTATTGCTTTATTCATAGCAGGCAATTTTTTTATACAACTAGGAGTTATGGAAGAAAGAGGCTGATACGGAAACGATAGCTATCGGATTTATTTCTTCTTAAGCTCCTACAGAACCTGTCTTGACTTTTCCTGCTCGTTTATAACTGGCAATAATAACTCCGGATGATGTAACAATGCTCTCTGTTAATGTAAATGCTGCCGGAATCGTTCCATTGTCAAAAAGTTTTTTCCCCTTACCTAAAGTCAAAGGGTGAATTTTGAGTCTGAGTTCGTCTACAAGATCATTCTTAAGCAATAACTGAATAAGCTTACTACTGCCCCAAACTTGAATGTCAGAACCGTTTGAATTTTTAAGCTTTTTGATATCTGCCAGGTTTTTTATTACTACTGAGTTTTTCCAACCGGTAACCATCGGATCCGATTTCTTTATACTTTTGGAAAACACGTATTTTGTACCTTCATTAATACCCGGCCAAAAGTCCCCATGTTCAGGCCAGTAAGCGGCCCAAATCTCAAACGTTTTTCTGCCCAAAAGATAATCTACAGGCTGTTTCAGCTCTTCTTGCACAACCTTACCATAAAGTTCGTCACCATACGGGGCAGTCCAACCGCCGTATTTGAAAACGCCTGATGTATCTTCCTTAGGTCCACCGGGCGCCTGCATTACTCCATCTAATGAGATCATTGATAAGACAGTTATTTTTCTCATCTTTTTGAATTTTAATTTTTATGCTTACTCTTCCCGTTAACTATCGGCGCGGGTTTCAGATTACCCGTTGTTCCTATTGTTAATCTAATATCTCACACTTTACCCCATACTCTTTTACGAGTATCATTATCCTTAACGCCTCTATGTTGTCTCCTTCAACTCTAAGTACCCTATCACAATCTGAAAGGTCAAAATTAATTTTAAATGACGGGAACGCTTCAGACAAAACAGAAAGCAGCATTTTGCTTTGTGTCTTTTTCTGAACATTTGTTTTAAAAACTTCAACCATCTCTTAGCAAATTACAATGAATGTTACCTGCATTTTTTTGGCTCGTTATGCTTACTTATTCTTCATAGCCTGCAAGGCAATTAATGTTATGGGTTCCCTCCATGTCGGAACGGCTATTGCCTGAAATATTTCTCATCCCATGATCTTTAAATTTTTGCGTGCGAAACCAATCGGTTGCAAATATATGTGCAACTATTCGGTTTCGCAAATTTTTTTGTAAATATTTTTTTAAAGAGAAAATGTGAAGAAGTTTGAATCAGATAGCTATTGAATCGCAGGGCATCGTTGTACAATTACCGCCTCTCATAGTAAAGCATTACTGCACCACAACCAAATGATTTTGTTTTTAAGAGTTTAAGATCAACTCTATCCCTGATGTTTTTAAATAATGGTAAACCGCTTCCTAAAACAGTTGGCTGCACGCCGAGCTGGTATTCATCAATTAAATCAAGTTGCGATAAGCCAACGATTAAACTTGGGCTGCCAACTAAAATGTCTTTGCTCCCGCCATTGCGGGATTGCCTGAGTTCTAAAACTTCTTCTTTAAGATCTCTCTTTGCCAACCTTGCAGTTCTCCATTCAACACTTTTCAGTGTGTGAGAAAAAACAACTTTTGGAATGTTGTCCATTATCACTGCAAATTCATCCATCGATTTGTTGCCAGATGGATTTTTTACTAAAGTTGGCCAGTATTCCATAAGCTGGTATGTTATTCTTCCATATAAAAGGGTACCTGCACTATGCAATAGCTCACTGTAATGTTGATGTATTTCATCATCAGCGATCATTGCCGTGTGGTCACAAAACCCGTCAAGTGTCATGTTCATTGCTGCAATTAGTTTTCTCATATTTGGTTTTAATTATTTTTTTCTATTCGTTGGAGAAACCCGTATGCCGTCAGGCAGGGTTACAAGTTCACAAACTGTTTGATTAATTTTTCTCCATTTTATTTTGAACCTTTTTTGTGGTTAATATAAACGTTGTATGCCCAACTGAACGAGGTAACAGCCATAAAACCAAATCCAATATCTGAGATGATCTCCAGAGTTTTAAAATCTCTATTGCCGAATAAGAACATCAAACTCGCAATGAGAAGCGGAATGGAGCTGACCAAACCAATATATCGTATCCATTTTTTAAAATCTTCATAAGCCGAAATAAGATACATAGCAGGCAGGTAAAGAAAGTTTGCACTTGACTGGATGCGGTAAAATTTTTCATATGTTTCAAGAGAAACTACCTGAGTGATCTCAAACAGGGATGCTGTCAAAATACCGCCTGAGATAGCAAACATTGTAAAACCTGCAGCGGGTAAAACTTTTTTTTCATCAGCCAGCTTAATGCCCATTACTGTAAGACCGGCAATGAACAAAGCATTTCCATATGCCACTATCATAATACCATCGGGGTCGTAATAGGGGAATTCTTTTGAAAGATCGGGCGGATAAATCAGCAAAGCCATGAACGTAAAAACCGGTTGTGCCAGGAATGTAGTAACCACGAACCAGGTTATCTTTTTTTCATGCTTTAATTGCATTGTGAAATTTTTGTAGAGAAAGTTAAATCATTTTCCTTTTTTGGTGCAAAGAACTGTGGAAGAAAATATAAGAACCACAGAGGCACAATGACCCGGCGATACATAGATTTTCTTTATGCTTCTTTGTGTCTCCGTGGTTAAAAAAACAATTTGAAACATTTTTCGGTTGTTGTTGAGAAGAACAATGGAAGAAAGATACTAATACTGGAACAACAATTATTGTAACTAAATTACCGGGCTGCCCTCTTCATTCAATTATGTTGTGCTGCTGTGGGCAAGACCTCCGGGCGGATGGAAATTTACATATCGGGGATTTCAGGCTCAACTAATTTTTTTAATTTTTCCAATGACTCCTGCCATCCCAAATAACACATATCTGCCGGGATCATAGCAGGAATATTTTCCTGTGTCACTTTAAGTTCTGTACCAGCAGAAACTTTCCTGATCCAAACCGAAGTCATCATTTCTCCCGGTAAATTCGGATCATCAAATTTATCGGTGTATTTTAAAAATTCGTTTGGTTTAAGTTCCAAATATTTTCCACCAAAAGAATGTCCATTGCCGGTAGTAAAATTGATAAAGGACATTTTGTAAGTCCCACCAACTTTCACATCCATGTTATGAACAACACATAGATATCCGTAAGGCGGAAGCCAGGATGCAAAGGCATTGACATCAGTAAAGGCACGATAAACTTTTTCGGGAGTTGTTTTCAGAACTCTGTGAAGTGTTACACTGTTTGTTGACATATTAATTCTTTTTCTTGTTCATAAAATAAAGTGAGCCGGGAAGAACTATCGAAGCAAGATGTTTGTTATTTATTTTTTACCCAAATAACTTGCCAATATTGATTTGGTTTTGCATCCCGTAAAAACAGCGTATCATTTCTTAATTGAAATCGCCGCTTATAAATTGTTCCGCTTTTTTCGGGTCTTAAATTTCCTGTCATCGTATGTGTTACAACCTGTTCTTTCCAATCAATTGAATAATCACCAAAATAGGCATCGTACGTATCGATGATCGTTCTTGCCTGTTCCGTGGGCCATGTATTAAAACCAAGCCCAAGATGCGAGGACATACCATCATTATTCATGGTGGTATCGGTGATGATCCTTTGTCTTGTTCCTTTATATAAAAGTTGAACATTCATTTTTCCGTCGGGTGAATAGATCAGCAGACCATCAACATTCGTGTCTCGATTGATGACTGCGCCATTGTTATCCAATTCCTGTTCTTCTACAAACCTCCACGAAATTAGCAATGGCTCATTATCATTTTTTGCTTTGTTTGATGATTGGTTGCATGAATAAAGGATAAATGGCAAAATGAAAATTGAAAATAGAAGTGTCCGCATGTTGATGGTTGGATGAATTATATGTGGTTGTTTCAGAAAGTTAATTCATTTTCTGTTTTACAGCGAAGAACCAGGGAAGAAAAATGCTGATATCCTAACACCAATTATTGTAACTAAACTCCCGGACTGTCCACTCCATTCAATTATGTTGTACTGGCTGAGGGGCAAGACAACCGGCGGACGGAAAGCACAACTGTGATAAAATGTATTGTTGGGAAGTCTTTCTTTCATTGTTGAAAGAAATTATCCTCTTCCATATTTTCCATCCAATTATATTCTATTTCAAATGCTACTTTTCGGGCAAATTCAATTCCATGCAGATCATTAAGTAAACCTAGGGTCATATCCATCCCAGCACTTACACCAGAGGAAGTGTAAAATTTGCCATCTTTGACCCAACGAGCTTTTCTGATCCAGTTGACGTTTTCTCCCTGGGTAATTACCCAATCGAATGCTTTTTTATTTGAGGTAGCTTTTTTACCATCTAACAACCCAGCCTTTGCAAGTAAGGCACTTCCAGTGCAGACTGAAAGAACAAATTTACTTAAGTAAGAAATTTCTCTGATTTTGTTAAGTAGCAAAATATTTTCAACTTCTATCCTGGTTCCATATCCTCCAGGGACTAGAAATATATCTGTGCCACTCTTTAAGTCATCAATATTGTTAGTTTGAATAGATACTCCATGATTATTACTCACTAGTCCACCTAAGAGTGAATGGAACGATACCTGGTAATATTGTTTTAGTCTTCCCAGGATCTCCACGGGACCAAATACGTCAAGAGTTTCAAAGTCTTCAAATAATAAAACAGCTACATTCATCTTTTAGGTTTCTTTATAATTTACTAAAAACACGATCAACCAAGATCACAAATGTCATCCATAGCACGACCAGGATCGATAACAAATTAATAATTGTGATGTTGTATAATATTTTCGCTGAAAATCATTGGACTTGCTGATGATTTTTTTAGCGTAAAACTTAGAGGCAATTGGAATCAGAGCCACTAACAATAACACAATGATACCCGGATAAAGACCAGTAATCGTAACACCAATAATGCTTAGTGCTGCTACCGTAAGGATCAATACCATTGATATGGTGGTAACAACGCTAAATGATTTCGTTTCCATTTTGAATTTATATTATCCTTCAATAGTTTCCCCGTCATTAGGTATTAAAACCTGAGATTCCAATTGGTTCTCTGCCAATACTTTTACCAGGTCTGTTCGTTTAATAAAACAATGATTGACTGTATCCATATGGACAGCTATGATCTTAGTTTGAGGAAGCTTATTATGTACTTTAAGAATGTCTTTTGGTGTCATTGTAATAGGATTTCCTGTCAAAAATTTAGCTCCTCCTGCATTTAATATTGTAATAGCTGGCTTAAATTCCGATAGCGCTTTTTCTACATCTTCGCACCAAATAGTATCTCCTGCAAGGTATATTGATTCTTTTTTATGATTGAAAATAAAACCTGAAACTTCACCCATTTTCTTCCCAATTTCGCCATCTCCGTGTTGTCCTTTTGTCCTGGTTATAGATATTCCTTTCCAAACAATGTTGTCAACAATTGGGGTGATATTTTTAAATCCTTGTTCTTCAATTTTATGCTTATCGTTTGGTTGACAGAATATCAGTATATTTTTATCTATTAATTTTTGAGCAACAATATCCCAATGGTCTCTATGTAAATGCGATACAACAACTGCATCGATCCCGGATAATAAATTTGTTAATTCTAAACTACTAATTGGCAAATCAACCATCGGAAACCTTATTTCGTTACCACAATTTTGAACAGGGTCTAATCCGTCCTTCTTAGATAACATTGGATCGATCAGTATTTTTTTACCGTTAATTTCAATAATTAATGTGGCGTGTCTAATTAGTCTAATTTTAGTTTTATGTTTCACTTTATAATTTGTTTTTGCAATTAGTGAAAAAGGCATGGTCATTAAAATACATATACTCTTTATAAATGTCTTTCGGTTCATTAGAATTCCTGATCTTGTAATGATATCTATCATTTAAATTACGCACAACACCCTGCTTTAAGCAAATTCTTGTACAGAAAGTTAATGACTTCCAATTGTAAGTTGTACAGAATAAATAAACGCATTTCAATTTTTCCGGTTGCGTCTGTGAAGAACTATGGAAGAAAGATGCTGCCCTCTTCATTTGTTTTTGTTGTACTGACAGCGGGACAAGACACCGGGCGAACGGAAATTAATTAATTATGTCGCCTTTGACATTGGCCAACTTTTCACGCCAATGTTGAATTTGCTCTGGAGTTTGTCTCACCCAATCTGTTACTTCACCAACGATCTTCAATGGTGCCAGGCTGCGGTATGAACGTGTAGGATTGCCCGGAAATTTTTTATCTGTAATGTTCGGATCATTTTCAAAACTGCCTGTCGGTTCAACTATATAAACTCTTTCAGGTCCATCACCTTTAGCTAATGCCGCAGCAAGTCCTGCCCCATTCGCAAGGGCTGTGAAATAAATATGATTCATAATGAGCTCTGACTTGTAATTCGACATGGACCCAGCTGTCAGCAGATCACCAACCTGCAGATCTGCTCTCGTGCCGTGATAAAATGGACCGTTGTCAGCTGGTTTGGCTGAAAATGAATTCGCTAATTCATAATTCTTTTTTGACTTGCCTGCATCCTTTAAGTCCTGATAGCATTTTGCAATGTTTGAATATAAACCGGGAAATGCTCCATTAACAGAGGGATCATTTATTTTTAATGCGAGCTGCAAACTTGTTTCCAGCCATTTTAATTTATCGGAAACATTTTGTTGATGCCGGGCCACATAGTAGGCAGCTATAAATTTTTCAAAGTCGTTTGTTGATTCGTTCCAGGCTTGAAGAAATATTGCGCTTGCTTCTCCTGGTTTCCCTTTTTCTTCCAGACCCATGGCTTGAATGCAGAGTTTAATAATATCGTTGTTAGGGTTGAATTCCATTTTATGAAAATTGGATTATGTATGTACGAAATTCACGCCACATTCTTAATTATTTAATACTTCATTTTTTACCGAGTTCTTCTGCAAGCCCGATAAGAAGCCCTTCGTTTCCTCGAATGTAACAAAGCCGATAAGTATTCTCATAATTAACCACTTCACCAACAAGCTGCGAACCATGCTTGCTTAACCTCGTCACCATCTCATTGACATCTTCAACAGCGAACATGACACGCAGGTAACCGAGAGAATTCACCGGGGCAGTCCGGTGATCGGAGATGATTGGAGGCGTAATAAATTGCGAAAGTTCGAGCCGGCTATGACCATCAGGTGTAACCATCATTGCAATCTCTACACTTTGATCGCCCAAGCCGGTAACACGACCGGCCCATTCTCCTTCGATCTTCATTCGTCCTTCAAGTTTCAATCCGATCTCATTGAAAAATGAAATGGCGTTATCGAGTGATTCCACAACGATGCTCACATTGTCCATTCTTAGTAATTTGTTTTTTGTCATAGTAACGGTCAATTTGTTTACGATTTTTTATAATGAAGTGCAATTACGCCACACGCAAAAGTTTTAGATTCTACAAGTTTCAATTTTGTCGTCCCGGCTACGTCTTTAAATAGAAGCATGCCTTGTCCTAATATAATTGGATTAACAAAGAGCCAAAACTCGTCAATTAGTCCTTGGTTTAATAATGATTGTGAAGCACGGGGACTTCCAAATATTAAAATATTTTTTCCGTCTTCTTTTTTTATTTTATTTATTTTGTCTGCAAGTTGATCGCTAATAACTACAGTGTTGGCAAGTCCTTCTTCACTGATCGTCCTTGATAAAACGATTTTTGAAACTTTGTTATACCAGGCCGAATGCTCTTTGTCGTGTTTAGATGCGTTTGGCTGTTCGCCTGCTTTTGGCCAGTAGCTTTGCATCATTTCATAAGTTACCCGCCCATAGAGTGCGGTGTCAGCCTGTTCCGTCATTGTTGCAACAAAGTCAAACATTTCTTCATCAACTTTAATCCAATTCATTTCTCCGTTAGGTCCTGCTACAAAACCGTCAAGTGAAGTGTGCATAAAGAATATTAAATTTCTCATCTTATACATTTATTAGTTAGTGATCTTTTGCCCGCAAAAGTTTTTTGGGTGAGTCGCTATCGTGTTTCAATTCTTTATTTTAGGTTATTGTGTCCTAACTGTTTTATTTCACTTATCTGTACAACAGGCTGAATATTGGTATAATTTTTAAAGTCATTGATAACTGCATCCCTGTTTTGTGCTATCGCTTTATTATATTCAGCAACATCACTAATATAAAAATATCCTATAGCCACAAAAGGTACTTTTTCATTGGGTGTTCTGCCAGCTATACCTTTGTCTATTTCATAAAATTTTAAATTTTTGCCTAAAAATCCAGCTACCATAGGCATGTGTTTTTTTTCATAATAGTCCATGTCAAAAGTTTTATCATCTCCATTCGGATAAAGTATCGCTACCTTAAACATTCCAACTGTGGAGGTAGATGGATAACTCATCTGACTGGTTTTGCAGCTTAGCAAACCAACAAAAGTGAAAAGTAACGAGAAGAATTTAAGTTTTCTAGTCATATAAGATGGTTTTAAGTTTTTGTTGTATCGGTATGAATAGTTACCGCTAACCCGCGGCTTTGCAAAACTTTTTGTACAGAAAGTTAATTCATTTTCTCCTGCCTGCCGGCAAGGCAGGGTTGTTGCTGCGAATGACCTTAAATTTGAAACATGAAATTGATATTGTTTTTCAATATTGGCATTATTTCAAAAACATCTGCCCGGATCCCAATTATGCATATCACTCATTGTTACCTGGTCATCGACTCACCTGATCTGTTATTCTAAAAAAGCAAGAATATAACCGTCTGGGTCGACAATATAAAATTCTTTGCCGTAGGGTCGGTCACACAATGGCTGTATGATCTCAACAGATTTATTCATAAATTCTTCGTATAAATCTTCAACACCTTCTACTGAAAAGACTATGTCAAGATCAATGTTCTCTCTTTTACTTTTCCTTTCTTCGTTCGAAGGTTTTCCAGATTTAAGATGAATCGAGTAGCTGTCTTTTATAATACCTGCATAAAAATCTTCAAATCTAAACTCCACTTCAAAACCCAACTTTTTTGTATAAAATTCGATCGAACGCTCAATATCGGTTACAAGAAATTGAGGACTCATTTTTTTCATTTTCGACTTTATGCTTGTGTTCACTTTGCGCAAGTTTTATATAGAAAGTTAATTCTTTTTCAGTTGTTGCTGCGATGATCTATGGAAGAAATATATGAACCGTGTGGCCACAGTGGCATGGCGATACACAGAGATTCTCTGGTCCTCTGCACCTTCGTGTCCGTAGCCTAAAAAAAATCAATTGGTTAAAAACTATGGAAGAAAGATGCAGATATTTGAACACAAACAATGACCAGAGACCTTTTAGTCCAGGTGATATTCCGCTTGAAGATAGGCAAGCAATCTTTCAGCTTTTTCCCTGTATTGTTTTTCATAAAATATAGAAGTCGCCAAAGCCCCTTTTGCATTTCTTATCATACTGTAAACCTGATGTATCAACGGCATATCATATTTAATAAAAACTTCTTTGTTTTGAAGAACTTGTTTTGGAATATTTTCTTCAATTGTTAATAAAGGAGTCGGCATTTCCATTAGCTCCTGGGCTTTTCGTATAAGATCCCAAGAGCATGTATTCATATAATTATTATTAAAAGCTACATTCCGGTAAAAATTATAAACGAGGTTTATGGAATCAACTACTTTCTCATTCCTGATAAAATTAAATCCACCTGCCTTCAATTGTGAAATCGTATTATCATTTTGGATAAAGATTTGCAACCAGCTATAAAAAGGCAGAAAATGATAAAAGAAAGTATCCTGGGTATTTATATCCTTTATGCGATCGATTGGCACTTGCAAAGCACTGTCCAGGTGATCGCTCCATAACTGGTTATAATAAATAGCAAAATTAACGTCGGCAGTATCTGCTTTCAGATCAGCCACCAGGTTTTGTATATAATGATGTGCTTTTTCTTTATTCACAATAGTCTCCCTGTAGCTTTCTGCTAAAAAGCCGCAAAACACAGCAAGGAATAACATTAAGAATTCCCAGAAATAATGTGTCCATTTTTTTCTGGCGGTGTGGGCATGGTGATGAACTTCCATTATTTGAGTGGCTTGGTTGTTATGGGAAGATACAATCTCCTTTTTAATTATGAATTATGAGTTAAGAATGATGAGTATTGTCAGGCTCCTTCTCCGCCTTCGGCGGCTCGCAATGACGAAAGTCCTTCATAATTCATCATTCTAAATTTATAGTTAGGTATTCTTTGGCTAATTTACCGTCAGTTTTATTCATTCACCTTATCTTTCTAAGTGACTACAAATTATCATTGCGGGATCTTATGCATAATTACTTTGTTATTTGTCATGCATGCAACGGCACAGCCACCTGCTGCCGAAACAGACCACGATACAACTTATTACGAATCCTTCTTCGGTAATAAAATTACCGGCCGGTATTATTTTTCTCAGAAATACACAGCATTCGAGATAAATAGAAATAGCAAAACAACTCCCCGCCTTCGCTATACGCCAAATACAACTTTAAATATGGGGATCGGCGCCACCTATGGTTTCTTTACATTGAACCTTGCTTTTGGTTTTGGATTTTTGAATCGCGGTGAAGAACAAAAAGGCAAAACCAAATACCTGGAGAACCAGGGACACATGTATGGACGTAAGTGGGGCTATGATTTCTATGCACAATTTTATAAAGGGTACTATCTGTATCCTAAGGGGCAGGGATCAACTGATCCCAATTTATATTATATCCGACCGGATATAAAGTTCAACTTATTTGGTTTTGCCCCTTTTCGCATATTGAATGATAGAAAATTTTCTTATAGGGCTGCCATGGTACAAAATGAGTGGCAAAAAAGATCAGCTGGTTCCTTCTTGTTTGGCGGTGAAATTTATTACGGCATTGTGAAAGCAGACAGCGCTTTAGTACCCGATGCTATGGCCATGTTATATAAACAACAGGGCGTTCATAAGATCCAATTTTTTGAAATGGGACCTGGGGCGGGTTATGCCTATACACTTGTTTTACTGCACCATTTCTTTATAACCGGTGCGCTCAATGCAAATCTGAATGTTGGATGGGTTCAGGAAACAAACAAAGCCGGCAGCGAAGATTGTTTCAGCTTTACACCGAATTTTATCTATCGTATGGCTGCGGGATATAACAGCCGGTCATGGAATGTAAATGTATCATGGGTAAGTAACCGGATCTCCGTTCGGGGACCGTCTTCTGCTGACGGGTATATCGGACGAGCAGGACATGTAAAAGCAACGCTTGCACGACAATTCCATGCAGGACCCAAAGCAAAAAAAATTTTGAGGCCATTGGATCAAATAGGGGCAAAGAAATAAGAGGACATCATTGAATTTTATTGTAATGCATGCAGGACCCCTGGGCGGACTGAAGTTGTACAGAATAGATAAAAGCATTTCACTTTTTCAGTTGTTGCTGCGAAGGACTTTGGAAGAAAGATGCTGATATTGGCAATTGCTATTTTAAAAATTTGAATAACTCCAAATAGAAAGCTTTCGGTTGTTCGAGCCAGGTGAAATGTCCACTTTTTTCAACCCATACAAGGTTAAATTTATTATTAAGCTCTTTTAAATATACACTCGGAAATAAACCTATCGGATCTTGTCGGCCACAGATTACAAGTGTAGGAAAATTGAGCGAACCTATTTTGCTCTTCACATTATAATTCATTTTTTGCAGATCCTGAAACATCAAAGATTGCATAGCGGGATTTGTCCTGCTTTTACTGACTTCTTCAAATATGGAATCAATTCTCATCGCATCGTAACTAATTAATCTTAAAAATTGTTTTCCCAATTGTTTTCTATAGGCTATAGATTCAGAAGGAGATTTAGCCTTGCTTATTGAATCCTGAAGTTGCTCAATATATTCCCTTTCTGCCATGGATGCTCTTGCCATAACATTAGCTTCCTGTATCACAAAATCAGAAAAGGCCAATGGACCTGAACCAATAAGTACAAGTTTATTAATTTGTGAGGGATAGACGATAGCAAAGCTAACAGCTAACATAGCCCCCCATGAATGACCAACAATTGTAACTCTGTCAAGTTTAAGTTTTTTTAAAAGTGTGCTGATATCCTGAACACTTTGTTTTAAATTAATGGTGGTGCTGTCAAGAGGTGATGTATGCGATTGGCCAGTCCCTCTCTGATCAAAAAGAATACATTTATATTTTTGGCTCAGGGTATCTCGTAAAGTAGTTAACTGTTTAGATGAGAGCCCCGGACCGCCACTTAATAATAATATTGGTGATCCTTCACCTTTGATCTCATAATACAAACTGGCATTGGAAAGCTGAACGGAATCTGAAACCTGGGCCTGTAGATTGCAAATAGCCGGGAGTACAAATAGTAAAAGAATTAGCGGTTTCATATAAAGATGTTGCCTGACAGCTAATCAAGCACAAAACTTTTGCCAAAAACCTGGCGGGCAGGAAAAATGCATATACTAAACCTTGCGCCTGTATCGTCCCTCTTTAAACAGGACAAAATAAAATAAGACGTCAAGAAATCTTTGGGTGAAACAATATTTTTACTTGTTACTGCGAAGAACTGTGGACGGAGATTAATTATTCTTATTGTCCTGCTATTTAGTCAAATTATTTCTTTGACTGCTCATATAGTTGTTCGTTCTCTGATTTTATATTCATCCCATTTTGTAAGATCTTTTCAAATACTGCTGCAGCAGTGGCAACTACGAGAGAAACAAAAGTAGTTACCATACACATGGCAAGAAAACCCGCAGGGTCGTCATCTTTATTATGAAATATCCTTATGTATAGTCCTGCCATCACAATGAAGATGCTCAGTACGATTGCGCAATATTTTATACTGCTTAAAGTCTTCACCGAGTCTAGTGAGAATGCTTTATTTTGCCCGATATATCCGAGTAATTTGAACGCTTTATAAAGCGCAATAAAAAATGGGATAGATGCAGCATAGCCATACAAGATGAACGGATCAGAGTAAATGCTGAACAGATCTAAGTTTTCAGCTCTCCCCTCGGTCAAGGGAAACCGGATCATGATGGCTAGTGTCCCAATGCCAATAAGCACAATGACTCCCTGGAGAAATATTGTTGAACTTTGTTTCATAAAGTAGTTCTATTAATTGTTACTTCCGTCTGCCCCCATTTTGGCAATACCATGTTAGCGGTAGTGCATCTGCCAACTTAAAGAAAACGGAGCCTTTTATTTCAGTCCACGGGTAATTAATGAAGCTTTTTGATTTACTTCCCAGTCGACTGAAGAAACATTTTTTACGTATGGTCTGCTTACAACTGCTTTTACAAGATCAGAATGCATGAAGTCTTCCATTGCAGTTTTGGTTTCCCACAAATAGAAGCCACCAAAAGTATTTTTTTCTTCGTCTGTCAACCAAACCTTTGACATAAGACCTTTTACGTTTGCTAAAATTGGAGCGTCTGGTTCAACCATTTGTTTCAAATATTCCGCCTGGGAAATATCTTTCAATTGATAGGTGATTAGTTGTGCTTGCATGATTCTATTTTTAAATTAATAATGATGTAAAAGAATTCTACTATCGCTATTACTTTGCTTTGCGCCAGTTCTTGTACAGAAAGTTAATGATTTCTGATTGTAAGTTGTACAGAATAAATAAACGCATTTCAATTTTTCGGTTTAAATCGTTCGATGCGTTGAGGCATTGCGAATATAATGAAACCAATGGGACCATCTTTTATTTTATTACAGACAAGAACGCATGCGGAGCCACTTAATTATTGACCTTCTGTAATATCACTTTCATTGAATCTTTCCCAATCATTCCTGTCAGCATTAATTTAGCCGAGCTATCTGCCGTAGATATCGTCCCATCAAAAGAAGGCTTACCTACCGGCGAAAACCATTTTATGTTAATGTGATCGCTGTCCTTCGAAAAAGTGCCATTCCATCTTCTGGCCGGCGTGTTGAATTGAAACACACAACCATTTTTTATGTCGAAATAAATCTCTGTAAGTGTGCTGTCCGTACAGTTACCTCTTTGAAGCAATTCCTGATTTATCCTCAACGCTGTTACTCCATACTTGCCGGTAAGATTGGGATATTTGTCTGGGCTGCCATGCATAGCGATTAAGAGCAATGGGATATAGATGATGGAGAGGCGTAGAATCAATTTGGCATATTTGGAAAAATGAAGTGCAGGTAAGTGATTGGTTGCAGCAAAGAAAAATTCTTTAAGGCGGTTAAATTCAATGACCAAACAATATAAAATTCCAGCCATCAAAATAGATGTATGGACAACAACACTATAGCCGATCTGATAAAAAATATCCATCAGCAATATATTGGCAAGCAATGGTAACAATATAAATGCTCCGACGAGTCTTGTCCTGTGAAATAACAGAAGCATTGCTCCTGCAATCTGCAGTGTGGCTATAATACACCCAAATACATAAGAGTAACTAAAAAAATTCCAGAAAAGATCCGAAGGTGAAAAACTGTTATATGGAAGTTCCAGCTTACTCATCGGCATTACCAGCTGCGTATGACAGATCTTCGCCCATCCGAATTCCGCCAGGTCAAATGCAACGCCATAACGAATTAACCCTTGCCAGAAAGCAAGTGTAGAGGCAATATTTGTTTTACGTGCTTGCCATATTAAAGCGTAAACAATGGCCGCTAATGTCGTGACGAAGGGAATGATGGTAAAGCCGGCAATAGTTCCCCATGTTCTAAAGTAAGAAATACTGACCCGGAAAGCAGATGCCCCAATTATTAATCCTGCAAGGGTGCAAGTGATAAATTTCTTGACAAAGGAAATTTTATACATGGAAGATTACCTTGTTTAGAAATCGATATTTGATAAAACACATTTCTTGAGATCACCTAAAGTTGCACACAACCCGCTTTGCGCAAGTTCTTGTACAGAAAGTTAATGATTTCCAATTGTAAGTTGCACAAAATTAATATGGGCAATTAACAGCTATTTCAAAACTAATCCGGAAAAAGTTGCGATAGCTATAGGAACTCCGGATAACGATCGAACATTTTTTATTTTATAGAACATTAAGCTCAACAAGGGCCGAGCTAAATTATTAGAAAACAAACAATCGGGTAAAGAAGTTCCAAGGCTTAGGACTTAATCGCCATTAGTCAATAAGTTGTATAATCTTTCTTTGATCACCATATCACACACTTGTACCCATCTGTCAAATTCATTCTCAAGAACAACTCCATCGTAAGTAAATTTTAGATGCGTATTGGTTCCTTTAGGAATAAGATCAAATATCATTTTTGTGCCGGTCCATTCAAAGTTGTCGGTTTTTCTTATGCTATCAATTACAAGCCATACAACCTTTTTATCTGGCACCAATTCGATCACTTTATTTTTTGAATAATGTGAATCTCCTGATCTGAATACAAACTCATCATTCAATCCGGAGCTTTCTACCTCAAATTCTTCTGGCCAAAATTTTGAAATATTATTAGTGAGATGATTGAAAACTTCACTTGCAGACTTTGTAACCTCGATCGTCGCTGTGGACTTCGTTGTCTGATAATTTTTACTTTCCATCATTTTTCCTTTGCCTTGCTTTTCAAAATGCTTTGCAGTTTTTGGAGTTTATTTGTCCAGAATTTATCAAAGTAGTCAATGAATTCCTGCACTTCATTAAAACCATCCTGCTTTAAAATGCAATGCCGGTGCCGGCCAATGCCTTTTATCGAAATAAAGCCTGCTTCGTAAAGCATTTTGATGTGTTTGGAAACCGCAGGCCTGCTCATATCAAAATTTTCTGCTAATGAGTTTATGGTCATACTGTCTTTTGAAAGCATGACGAGCATTTGCCTGCGGCTTGGATCAGCAATTACCTGGAAAGCGTCAAGCGTTTGTGCTGACATTTTTGTTTGTGTTTATACGTTCTTCAAATTTTTTCAGGCAACTGTTCCAACCATTGGTATGATTGAGGATATCTTCAAGAACGGTAAGTCCACTATGTTGCAACTGAAGCTCCGTTCCCTTTCCCTTTGGAACAAGTGTCCATACAACTGTTGAGTTGAAGTTCCTGCTTCCATCGTATGTGCTGCCATTCCATGAATAAGAAAGCTTACTGAATTGGTTTAGCTCTAAAACTTCACAATCCACAACTCCGGCATATGGGCTCCCCGGCTTTGGAGTGAAAGTGAATTGAAACCTGTGCCCCATGATCGGCTTGAAATCTGTTTTCATCAACTATTGCTCGATGAGTTCTGGCTGAGTAAGATATTCCCATATTTCGCTTGGCGATTGCTGGAAAAACCATGTTTGTTGAATGTCTTTTTTCATAATATGTAACTTTTAAGTTACCCAAATATATGTAACTTTTAAGTTACTAAACAAATTTTTTATGAAATATTTTTTTAGTTAGCGGTTCGTTGTTGTACACGTCATTTCCTGTACTTATTGTCTTTCCACTGGTTTGTTCCTGCAGAACTGTCTGAGATAAGCTGATTTAGCCGTTTTATTTTGGTCGTTTCTTGCTTTGCGTTCATTACCCAATGTGTTGATACTTTTTTATATGAAGGTGCCAGCGACTGAAAGTAGGCCCACGCTTTTTTGTTTCCTTTGAATTGCTTTTTAAAATTCGGAGGTAATTCTACTTGGTCTTTTTCATAGGAATATATTTTAGACTTACTTTCTATTCTTTTTTCAAAACTCGCAAGCCCTGCTGGTCGCATAAGTCCCCGCTTAGTTAACTCTTCAATTTTACTAATATTGATCGCACTCCATATACTTGTAGGTTTGCGTTGAGTAAAACGAATTTGATAACTTTCTTTATCGATGGATTTTCGAACGCCATCAATCCATCCAAAACAAAGAGCTTCGTCAACCGATTGAGGCCAGGTCATACTGGGTTTTCCGCTCCCAACCTTATAAAAGCCTACCAATAACTCAGTTTCCTTTATATGATTTTTTTGTAACCACTTTCTGAAATCAGATTGCTTTGCAAAAAATGTTGGTGCCATTTGCTTGTCGTTCAAAGTTTATATGATATCGTTCTACAATAACCTGCTAACTCGTTACTTTAGGCAAGTTCTTGCACAGAAATGTAGGCAGGCTTATTGTTTCTTTAATTCTACTTCCAAAGAATCATATTCCTTTTGAAGTTTAATTAATTCAATTGATTTTTTTCCTTCAGCTAAGGATAATTCTTCATTAAGCTTTGCCGAATTAGTATCAGCTTTGTTTGCACCTTCTAAACTATCTGATCTCTTATAATACATTGCTTTTACTTGTTCCATTTCTTTTTTAATAGCTTGTTGCCTGTTTACAATTGTTTCTTTCCTGTTTTCACAAGAAGAAAGCAAAATGACAGTTAGCAAAAGAATAAACCTCATGTAATTTAATTTTTAATAGCGTTTTGAGTTTCTTGTTTAAGCTTGCACACAACCTTGAGATTATTTGCGCCGTGTTCAAAAGAAGGTGTGATTGAATTAAAAATTTATTTCTGCCCGGAAATTACTATTGCACATGAATCAAGGGAAATATTTCCATTAGCATATTTTTCTTTTATTCTTCCGACAACTTCTTCTTTGATCTGGTGCTTTATCGTTTCGTCAGCTTTAAAGAAAGCCACGGGGGATGAAGTTTCGGTGATAAAGTTCCAATAGGTTTCAGGAGTTTCGCAGAGTAATTTACTGGTCACTTCTTTTTCCCGGACTTTTTTTAAACCGGCCTTCCTGAACAAATCAGACATGCAGCCGGGCTGTGAACAACGCCATATCCCGGGAGCTCCGGGAGCAGGTGGATTTAACTGCAGCTTTGAGATCATTGTTCCCATCGAGTTGGCCACCCAGAAATTTTTTTCTGGTGTGCTCCATACCGAAGTAACAATATGCCCCCCGGTTTTTAATACCCGCATCATTTCCTGCAAAGCCAGCTGCATATCAGGAAAAAGGTGGAAGCCCAACCGGCAGCTGATTGCATTGAAGGTATCATTTTCAAAAGGAAGTAATGAGACGTCACAGCAGATCGTTTCAAAATTTGCAATGCCACGATTAACTGCATTTTCATTGGCAACTTCCAACATTTTTTCAGAAAGATCGGTACCAGTTACTTTTCCGTTTTTTAATAAGGAAGCGATTGTTAATCCCGGTTCACCGGTTCCTGTGGCAACATCAAGGATACTATAATGGTCTGCAATGTTCATCATTTGAATCATTTCATCACTCATTGGCTGCAGGAACGCCATTACCATACTATTCCATTTTTTCCATCCTACAGATGATTTATTCCAGGCATCCTTTTGCACTTCGCGAATTTTTTTCAATTGATCTTCCATTTTTTATAGTTATTTCTTAAATATTACAATTTAGCAACACAGCTTATTCAAAGTGACAAAAGATTACGGGTAACTCGCGGCTTGACGTAACTATTTGTGCAGAAAGTTACTGATTCCTAATTTCTGGATAATAATTTAATAGATTACTATTCCCTTTGTGCTGTTGTGAAGAACACCAATAGCAGCGGAAAGTTTGAAGTTGCAGGATGCCGGTTTGAAGTGTTATTTTTCATACGGGTTATTTTTTCCGTCAACAAGTTTTTTAATGAAGCTAGCCAATCGTTCATTGCGTGTTTTTTCCTGCTTTGCAGTAAATATCAAAAGCAAATAATCCTTTTTGTTGGAGTACGACAATTCCTGGAATGCATTGAATGCTTCCGGGGTATCCTTGAGGAGATGTTTGATATAAATTGGCAGTGTGATCGATCTAGTATCCACGTCGATATAAGCAGCATAGTCGCTTTTCCTGATCTCATCCTTGCCCGTACCCGATTGTTTAGACTGGCCTTCGGGTCTCAATCGTGAACAGGCCCACTTTTCAGAAACAGAGATGGAAGACACGCCTTTTAATTTGTATGCGATCATTTCATTCCAGTCTCCCATTTTCATATCGCTTTCAATTCCTGAATTTCTTTTGGGATAGGTGACCCAAAATATTGTATCGGGTTTTAGCAAGGGTGCAATTATCTTCAGTGATGAAGTTAATTCAGCTTTATTTTTTGCAAACAGTTGTATCCGGTCAAAATCTCCCTTCGGGGTTGTTGTATAAGTAACACATTGCGGAAGTTGTTCCAGGGATTAAAATACTCCTTCGGGGCATTGTAAATAAGCCATTTTTTGCCGGGCTTTATTAATAATTTTTGAGGGAGAGAAGTCATAATTCTTTTTTGCTTCTTCGACTAAAAGCGGCGTAAAAGTTTTGTATAGAAAGTTAATAAATTTTCAGTTGTTGCTGCGAAGAACTATGGAAGAAAGATGGCCAGCTTTTCAAAGCTGATCCAGAGATACTATTTCCGGATAACGATCGAACATTTTTTATTTTATAGAACACTAAGCACAACAGGGAAATGCAATGTTAGCGGAAGTGTTTTTATTTTCATTTGTTTTATACTAACTCTGCTTTTCTATTTTTCTGAATCAATACTGCATACATAACAAAAACAAAAGCCACATAAAAGAATTGACCACGAGATACGCCTACTCCATACGGAAACCAAATGCCTGGAATCATATGCAAGTCAGATATTTCTTTCGGAAACAAAGCAATTAACATCAATAATGCTGCTACTAAAACTAATAAATCTTTCATGCCTTGTTTACGCATTCCCTGGTAGATGATAAATAGCAGCAATGCCAAAAGTAGCAATCTGACATAATCCGCAATTGTCTGAAAGTATGTATGGATGGAGTGTGAAAACCAGGAAATTCCGAGCAATTGGGCTGCCATGAATAGTAAAGCAAGCAGTGCAATAATTTTAGGTAGCCATTTCGGTTGACGCAGGTTAAACCATTCTCTCCATGCCATTAACCAACTACCAAGCACCAATGGCTTGAGAATTACTGACCCAACGATAACAGCCTGGTGGCTATTCTCTATATGAAACCAGAAGTAAACGGCCTGATTAAGTCGCATCAGTCCTAACAAAATTAAAGCTGTCATAAACCATTTACATGATTGTGGTGGGTTTCTGCTTTTATTCAGTAGAAACATTGTTATAGCCAGCAAAATAAATATTACTGGCCAAACAACTTCCACGATATAGCCTTTTATGGTTTGCTCCCATTGAAATCTGTATTTCTTTTCGATATGTTTTTTTTCTCCAAGGGTTGGGGCAATATGGATACCGCCTGCATCGGTACCCAGACTAGCTGAACTCATCCACACCCTAAAAGCAATGGTAATATCCTTTTCTTTTTTTATAGTTGACGGCACCAGGAACATACGAGGTTGAATACTGTAAACTATTGGAACTGTACCAAAAAAATCACCTGCACTACCTAAAAGTGACCCGTTAATAAATAGCTGATAGGCATCATCAACAGAGGGTGGTGCTGCGAAAGCTAAATTGTTTCCTGGCAAACTATCCAGTATAACTTTCATGCGGTACCAGGCGAAACCTGAATAGTTTGAATGTCCTTTGGCCGTCCAACCCGGAATATAACCTGAGAGCCCCACATCGTCATCGTGTACGCTGGGTGGTGCGGTAAGGTCCATGTTTTCCCATTGCGAATCATCATAGTTGGATTCAGCATATTGCATATTATCCCCCGCTATAAATTTCCACGGACCGTTAAGTGTTGTGAGATATTTATCGGAACGCAATGTTTCCTCAGTAGTTGAAGAATAAGAAAGGTACATAAAAGTACCTGCTACCAACAACAGTGTGATAAATAGCATCAAATAGCAGAACAAAAGTTTTTTTTTCATTTGCTAAATACCCATTAAATGTTAAAGGTCGGTCTGATAACATTTCCGCTAACACCCTGCTATACGCAAGTTCTTGTACAGAAAGTTAATGATTTCCAATTCTAAGTTGCATAGAATAAAGATATGTTTTCAATTTTTCGGTTGTTGTTACAAAGAACTATGGAGGAAAGATCCTGATACTGTAAAACAAATTGTAGTAACTAAACTCCCGGGGTCGTCTCTCTTCATTCAATTATATTGTACCGGCCATGGGGCAAGATCCCCGGCAGACTGAACATTTTAACTTATATACTTTTTTGGAATTACAAAGTAAATAATACCTAAAATACCTCCTGCTAAAATTACCAGCCAATGGATTCCAAATACTATTAAGAAAATCGCTATCGCTCCAATAAAAATTTTAAAGACAACAAGTGCATCTTTCATTTTAAATCACTTTTGTGATAACTTTTAATTGTTTTAAAGATACATTTTAAAAAATGTACAAAAAAATTCAAACAAAGACACCATTAAACTCCCGGGATCTATCCTCTTCATTCGATTTTGTTGCACTAACTGTGGGGCAAGACCTCATGCGGGCCAAAAAATGAAATAGTATTTGTCTACAGCTTTTCTTCTTTTCCAAGTTCTTTCATGAACCTAATATGAGAAATGAATGCTTCGTTTAAAGTTGGATAACAATTGTAAGGCAATTGGTGCCTGTTACATTCATTTTTGATTATACTACTGATGGCAGGGTAATGTACATGACTGATCCGTGGAAACAGGTGATGCTCAATCTGAAAATTTAAACCGCCCAACAGCCAGCTGATGATCTTATTTTCTGTTGCAAAATTTGAAGTCGTTATAACTTCATGTATCGCCCATTCTGATCTTAGTTCATTCGTATCTTTTCCTGGCGCTTCAAAATGAGTGTTGGTTACAAGATGTGCCAATTGAAATACTATCGTTAAACAAAACCCCATAGTGAAATGAACTATCAAAAACCCGATCAACCAGTCTTGCCAGCCAAGTAATGCAGCAGGAACTACCATATAAAAAATAAAATAAAAGATCTTGCTGATCCAGAATAAAAAATGTTCTAATAAACTGATCTTATTAATTGGCGTTGATGAAATCTTTTTAGAGAAATATTTTACAAAATCATCTGCAAACATCCATACCAGGGTGCTGATCCCATACAAAGGGAACATATATAAAAATTGGTAGCGATGCAGTGGTTTCCATTTTTGTGCAGGTGATTGCCGGAGGATGGGCCATGCGGCTATATCATTGTCAATGCCATATATATTGGTATAAGTGTGGTGGAGTATATTATGTTTTATTTTCCAGAGAAAAGCATTGCTACCCAGGGCATTCATCGTTAATCCCATTAAACTATTCACCCATTTTTTCTCAGAGAAACTTCCATGACATGCGTCATGCATAATATTTATCGCAATGATGGATAAGCTGAGACCAAATAAAATGCTAATAATAACTCCGGTGACTGCCGAATAATTGCCAAACAATAAAAAAACGTACAGGAAAACTGCAAAAGGAATAAACAGAAAGGCTTTAATGTATAAACTGCTGTTGCCTGTTTTTTTCAGTTTATGGGTATAGAAATATTCGTCAACCGAGTTTTTAACAGAATTAAAAAATCTATGATCAGTATTTTTAAAAACTACTCTGTTCATATCCTTTAATTATGCAAATGGATCAGGCAAAACGCTGTGCTCATTTAATTCCGGAGATAGTTCTTTTGTTAACCGGGGGCCTTTCCATAACCGTAAATAATTCCTAAAAAATGAAATCCTTCCTTTACCTGAATTGATAAACTTGGGAAGATGCAGCCAGGGGATCTTTGGATTTTGATGATGTGCAAGATGCAAATTGAAATTCAGGTAGATCAGTTTTAACCATACTGGTATTTTCAGGTTATGTGCCCCGTTGATAATATCCCTCGGGCTGAAGGCATGGTTTACATAGTTCTGCGATGACCATAAGAAACCATGCATTGCAAAAAGGGTTAGCCATGATGTGAACCTAAGATCAAGTATGAAAAAAATCGTTACCTGGAAAATGATCACCACGATGCTTTCCCATCTTGATCTTGTAACCTTGTCTTTCCGGTCGCTGCCTTTTAAAAACCCGCCTACCTCTTTGTGCGAATAGAAAAAACGGGTATAAATAAGTCCCGGTGCAATTGCATATAATAATACCGCCAGCCACATAGAAAAATATCCTATCCCGATCATCATCCCATATAAGGTGCCATAGCGTTTCAGTTTATCCTGGTGTTCATAATACAGATCCCACATCTCCTCATCCGTCCTGTTCTTTTTGTGATGCTTTAAATGGCAGTGTTTAAAAAAAGTATAAGGCGCAATAAATAAAGTGCTCAGCCACCGGCCCATAAAATCATTGACTGCTTCGTTTGAATTGATAATACCATGTTCTGCTTCATGGATGAGTGAATAAACGGGCACCATCATTACTGCAAACAAAAAACCGCATAGCAATACCCACCCATAGTTATTTACATGTGAAGATATCCATAATAAAGCAACGTATGCACAACTACATAGAATAGTTATTGCAAGATTTGTTTTATCGGGTATTTTATATTGATCCGTAACCATAGTCTGGAATTTATTTATTAATAATATAGGCGGCTACTTTCCCATATACAAAAGATCGGTCATTAAATTGAATTTGTTTACTAAGTGCTTCATCTTTTATTATAACGGTCCGCAGGTCTTCGGGCACTTCACGGGATATCATAAGGTTGCGGAAAATAATTTTTGCTTTTTTGCGAGCAGTTTCTGCCACAGCAGAAAATAAACGATGAGTGTCTTTTTCACTCATCAGCTCGCAAATATTGGATAGAGCGAAACAGTTAATGCTTTCGGCCGGCATTGAATCCAGCCAGCCCTGCGCATCAGCAGTAATGATCTTTACCCTGTCAAGACGGGACTTTATCAATTCAAAGTTTTCTCTTTTTAAGTAAGCCGGTACTTCTTCGTTATTACTGTATTTTCCCAATAGATATAACGACACAAAATAATTTCCTTTTAAAGGAATATCCCTGAACGCTTTTTTTGACCGGTTATAAAAACTTTCAGCAAATGATTTACTGCCATCATCAAAATGAAAATAATCGGCCACAAGGCCACGTTTGGCAAGCATTCTTTTATTAAATAAGATCTTAAACAAATAATGAAAGCGACGGGTATTCCATACCTTATCAAAATAAACTTCCTGTTCTTCCCGGGATTTTTCCATGAATAGACCCCGCACTCTTTTTTTGCCCTGCAATAGATTAAGAAACTTTCCTGCCAGTATAATGAAACGTTCATATTTGCCATTCATTAAAAAGCCCTTCTTAAGAATGTTCTCCTGCCCGTTCCAGAATTCAAGAGCTTCTTTACTTAAAAAAGGTTTCATCTTTTCATATAAGCTTAGCCTGTTATCATGATCATGTAGCCCGGCAAATGAAATGAAATCATTAAATCCAAGAGAGTTTATAGCTGCCATCTTTAATTCCAGCATCCAGGATTGTGCTGGATTAATATCAATACTGTAAACGATTTCAGGATCGGATAATAAAAATCCCAGCACATTACATCCCCCCGATGTAATGGCCAGTATAGCATCATTGCTTTTTATTTTTAGTGCAGCGTGGTCGGCTTCGGGGTCTTCCCAATTATGTGTAAACACTAATTTGAATAAGGCGACCTGGTCTTTTTCTTTTTTCATTAATGAATATTTATGAACAACTGACCGTTGCTACCATAATCCATTTGCATTGTAAAATGGGGCAATATTAATTCCATGCTTTATGCTTAAGCTATAGATCTCTTCCATTTTATCAACACTGATATTTCCTTTGCCGGCGGAATAATTTTCAAATTTATTTTCAAATGCCAAAATCATTGCTTCCAGTATACAGCCATGTATAATGTTTGGAGCTGCATAGCGATAAATGCTGTTTGAATAATCCGGGCAGAAATTAAATCCGCGTGATACCTGTCCCATGCCCCCATGAAATAATTTTATGTCTTTATTGTTCTCAATTTTTGTTTCTAAATTCTTGGGATACCCGGCATCACAGATCAGCACATTTTTTTTAAAGTCAGTTAATTTTATTCCTGATGAACTGGCTGCGCAAATTATTATGTCCGCTTCCGGTACCAACTGCTCCGGCGAAACAGAATAATTAACAGCAATTTTTTCTTTCATTAATTCCTGCGATAGTTTTTCTAATCGTTGATTGTTCCTTGCACACAAAAGAAGTTTTCTTACTTTATTTTTCACGAAGTTCGCACAGGCCATTCCAATATCCCCTGTTGCCCCTACAATTAAAATAGTTGAATCCTTCAGATCATTGCCTTGCTGTATTGCTGCTTTTTCTATTCCTTTTACAATGTATGCAGCAGTAAGCGTATTGCCTGTAGTAAATTTTGATCCATTGCCGGAGAATGAATCAAGATTACCTTCAAGAACGATCGAAGTAAAACCACCGAGGGCAACCATCCTTGCCCCCATTTTTTCCGCGCAGGAAACCGCATTCATCACTTTGCCAATATTTGTTCTGAGAAATTGTATCTCCAGTTTGTCCGGGTCAATAAATGTTTCAATATACACACCGTTTATTTCAGCCCCGGTTTTCGATCTTACTTTCACCCTGAAAAGATCTCTTGCAGGGATGAAGGAAAATATATCCCTGATCTTTTCCGAAGATAATTTATCGGTCCTTATCCCATTTATAAAGTCAGTGATGGTTTGCCAGCTATCCTGGTGGCCGATCGCTGCAAAATCTAAGCTGGAAGACGGGCTATCCATACAATAGATTTTTCTCCCGGTATTCCAATGTTGTCCAGCGATTGTGCATACAGCGCCATTGCATTGCCACGCAAGCTTACAATGTCAAGGCCGATATGGTGCATGGAACCTTTCATGCAATCGCCATTGCATACCCCGCAATGTCCACGCAGATCCGTTGTAGCAGTAAACTCTGCAAGTATGGTCATGCAATTTGTATGTATCTCCTCAAATTTGCTGAAGAATGCTGCGGGATCTTTTTCTAATTCTGCCCGCAGCAGGCCAGAAGAATGTTCAAGATGTTCTCTTTCTTCTTCTGCAATGCTGAGAAAAAGTTCGCCCGCCTCACCTCCCAATGCATTGCCTACGTCTGTGTACATGGATACTGCAAATGATTCAAGCATTACTTCCTGTATGATAAGGCAGGCGATAAAATCTTTTTTCTGTGCATAGGATAAAAATTGTTTGCGCACATTTCCCCAGTACTCACTATCCAAATTCACGTTGATCTTCAATTTTGTTTTTTTTGCATACGCCATAAAGCCTTCCGCATGCATCCTTTCACTATTGGCGTGTTCTACAGCTTCCATTTTTTCATGGGGATCATCAATGGTGTCTGTCAGCGATGCAAAATTAGACATACCTATAAGCTCACCGGTGATAGCTTGTGAAAATACATCTGAGATTACATTGTATTCTTCAATGGTCATAGCCCCTTTTGTTACTGTTTGCATTATTTTTTTTGGTTTTGCGTTAACAAGGTTGGTTCGACTCTCAAACTAAGGAATAATCTTCAAACGGAATTCCTTTTTTTACTTTCTCAATAAGCGATCTGTTATCTTTAATACTTAACAACATTCCTACGGAATTAAAAGTTACTTTCGTCACTCGAGAAAAACAGTTGTTGAATGGATCTTTTTCATGCAACCCGATAGACGCAAAAGAATAGGCTCTTTCATATACCATATTCCTTGCATGGGCCACCAGTGTTTTTACTAATTGCTTATCATGGCCATTCACAGCTATATATTTAATATAGATCATTTTCACCGGCTCATTTAACTGCGGCATTTTTGAAGTGCCGGCTACCCGGCTGATCGCATTCATACATGATACAAGAATTCTCATCTTCCACGACATCGCCGTTACTACATTTTGTTTTAGCTGCATAGTATCTATTAAGCACATGGCTGCGATGATCTTATTTTTTTGCCGGATGGTGAAGATCTCACTACTTTCCAGTTTTTCTTTTGTGATAACACTTCCCAATTCGTATTTGGAGTAGTGTGCATTTAAGAATTCAATTACTTCACCAGAAGCAGGGCTTGCTCCAATCGTATATTGTGGGTGCAGGGCTTTCCTTTTTTTACCAAGGAACTGGTGAATTTTAAAGATCCCGATATTATCAAAATCCGGTATGCCGGGCCGGTCTTTAAAAAAAGAAAATGGCTTACTATTTCCTTTTGAAACATTGAGAAATGCAAGATCGGCACCCGCGGGCACAACATAATTTGCCAATTCATTACACAATTGCAAACCTATTCCCTTGTTCCTATGTGATGCAGCTACTTTAAAATCGCCTACATAAAAGAATGGAAAAATCTGTCCGTCTATATATACCTGTTGCAGGGAAACACAAAGAGAGCCGATAATCTTTTCGTCCTCCAATGCAACAAACACTTTCGATTCCCCCCGCATATTCAGCAGGCTGAAAAAATCCGGTTTGCGGTCAATGCGCAATGATATTTCTCCGGCCATTCCGGCAGATGCAGTTAATTCAATTAATTGCTGGTTATCGTTGTCAGTTGCTAGGCGGTATATGATCATTTATTCGGAAGATCCTGAGGTTTGCCGGGTTGTATAGATTTTTGTTTACTTTATTTAGAGAATTCCCAATTGCCAATCAAAAGACCGAAATAAAAGGAACGGAAACGAAAAAGTATTTTATTCCAAACGGGCCAGGTGGCTTTGGTTTTTGACCTAAAAGGTATTGATTTATTTCGTTTGTTTATATCTTTCCGCATTTTACTTGTACCCAATTTCCGGTGTCAATTCAATTTTGCTCTTCATGAAATTCCCTGAACCCTTACCAACTAATTTATTGTTTTCGTCAAGCAGTGTTGAATCTGCAATAAATAAATTTGATGATTTGAACTTGAGTTCTCCGATTGATTTAATTACGCCGGATGAAACAGGTCTCAACATTTGAATGTTGAATGATACTGTATAAACAAAAACATCTTTAACTATCGAATTTACTGCAAAGAAAGCGGCATCGTCCAGCATTTTAAAATATACCGATCCATGAATAGCATTTGCAGCATGAAAAAATTTTTCTTCAATTTTTAAAGTAAGCTCCGCCTTTTGATCTGAAATTATAATAGTAATCCCATTATATAATTGAATATTTACAGGAGCAGTTAGATACATTCGCTCAAGTTTCCTAAAGTGTATTTCTTGTCCTTCCATTATTTAATCTAAATGTTCATTTCCATAACAGCTAACCCGCCGCTTTACGCAAGTTCTTATACAGAAAGTTAATGATTTCCAATTGTAAGGTGTACAGAATAAGTAAATGTATTTCAATTTTTAGCTGTTGCTGCGAAGAACTATGGAAGAAAGAGGCTGATATTGAAACACCGACAACTTTGCAAATGCCGTGATGCATGTATTTACACATCACCATCATAATATTCGTTCCGATGCGTGGGGCAACATCCGGGGCATCCTATTTTGTTAAAGAGACAAACGCAGGCGAAGCGATTTTAGACCTTTTTTGATTTCGATTTTATATATTCTTCCTTTATTGAACGAAGATCAATTTTTGCACAGTCACTCATAAGTTTATCTATGATTTTTAAAGGCATTTCCTCTTCGTTTTTACTTATTCCGCCAGCTAAATATTCCTCACTAACTTTTTTCTTGAAAGACTCATCATAAATTTGAATGCGCCGCATTTCAGATTGATGTTCCATTTTGTCCTATTTTAGATTTACAAATTCTGTAAACCTATTTAAGGACTAGACAATGTGTGCTGGTTGCTGGGCAAGACCCCGGTCGGCCGGATACTTATTCAAAGTGATATCTTCTTTGAATAAGTGTAATCAGGTCAGCAGCTTTTTGATTAATATTTTTAAGCCGTTGAAAAATCGAACCAGTTAATTGGGTGTGACTATTTGAAAGGTAATTGCCTAGTTTAATAAATTGAAACCTGTCTTCCGACATCAATTTTAAAGGAATGTTTTTCCGCAAAGGGTTTGTAAGAGAATTATTTTCAAAATAATTGAGGTTGAATAATGAATAAACCAATTCTTTCGATCTAATTCGTGTTGCTTCATAGCTGGCAAGCTGAGTGTTTATCAAATAGTCACATTCATTCCAGTATTTTGCCAGGCTATCTGTTATTTCTTTATTTCTGATCAATCTCAGGTTACCAGAGTTTTTTAATTGTGTAACGGTACTATTCTGAAAAGTAATCGTAAAGAACTTTGAAGATTTTGGAACCGTATCATACATTTCTTTAATAGTACTGTCCGAGAAATGATCAAGATAAAGTAAAACTGTTGACTTTCTAAGGACGGGATCAAAATAGTGATCAATAGATGATACCGCCGCGTTGATTTCTGCCGTATCCTGTTTTAAATCATCGAGCATTGATTTCATGTATTGCCTCTCCCGCTCATGTTCAACCATGTGCTCTCTCTGGTTCTCTGCCAGGAACCCACAGAACACAGCCAGGAATAACATTAAAAACTCCCAAAAATAATGTGTCCATTTTTTTCTTTCCCGATGGCTATCAAGAGTGTGGGCATGATGATGTACTTCCATGCAAAATAAGTTTCATAAATGTACCTAAATTCTTGTTGAGCATATTCAATAGTTGCTGCGAAGATCTATGAAAGAAGGATGCTGATACTGGAACAACAATTGTCGTAACTAAACTCTCGGGGCCTGCACTTTTCATTCAATTATGTTGCACTGGCTGTGTAGCAAGACCCCGGGCGGAAAGAAGGCAAAGTACATTTTTATCTCAATACAACTTTGCCGCTTGTGTTTCTATAAAATATAATTGCTTCATTAAAATCTTTCAGGTCAAACAATTTGTCGCAATGTAATTTTAGTGTGCCATTATTTACAGATGTCGTGAGTTCTTGCCAAACTAAGTTTAATTCGTCATTGGTTTTGCCAATTAGCCAATGGTCAATCCCAAAGCCTTCAATTTTTAAGTTTTTGTATATTACCGTTCCATAAGCAAACGAAGTTTCGTCTGGATTTAGCCTTCCATAAATAATAATCTTGCCAAAAGGTGCAGCAACCTTAATCATTGCTGAACCCAACGCTCCGCCGACAGAATCAAGGATTGCATTTGCTCCGCTTTTTGCTATTTGAGTAACCTGTTCTTCTATACTTTCAGTTTCGCTGTTTAAAACAAAGTCTGCACCCAAGTTCAGCAAACCTTTTTTTTGCTCGTCTTTTCTTACCAATGCAATTACTTTTATTTCCTTTGCCTTTGCCAATTGTATGATTTGTTTGCAAACAGATGAACTTGCTGCAGTAAGCAAAAGCCATTGGCCGGCTGCAAGGTTGGAAAGTTCCAAAAGTGCGTAGGCTGTAAAAGAATTCAGGGTTAGCTGACAAGCAATTTCAAAAGGTATTTCTTTTGGAACAATTCTAAAAGAGTCCCCAGGAATATTAATCTTGTCTGTCCAGGTTCCTTTAGCCCTAAATGCAACGTGTTGTCCAATCAATGCACTGTCTAAATTTTTACCTGCGTTTTCAATTATACCTGCACCTTCAAGTCCTGCTATTTGTGGAAATTCGGGTTTCTGTCGGTAAACACCCCTAATAAACATTTCGTCAGACGGGTTAATTGGGCGTGCAAGAATTCTTACTTGCACTTCATTTTCTTTTGGTTCGTTAATTTCTGTGTCAGATAGTTTGAGGTTCTCTGTCCACAGGCCTGCTTCATTAAAAATTATTGCGTTCATTGTAATCTATCCTTTGTATTGTGCCAAACACCCTGCTTTACGCAAGTTCTTATACAGAAAGTCAATGATTTCCAATTGTAAGCTGCACAGAATAAATAAACACATTTCATTTTTCAGTTGTTGCTGTTATTTAAAATGATATTCATTATTGATCAATGAAATCAGGTTTGCAGCCTGCAATTTTGTCTCACTCATATTGGATTCATATATGAACAGAATATTCCCCAGTATCCTTTTTCTGTTGCTAAATTGTATCAATAATGTTGGGTCACTATTTGCTAATGTTGCTGAAGAATCAACTGTAATCATAAAACGATTGGCAGGATCGGGTTGCCCGTAGTACTTATTATTAAATATTTGAACACCTACATCTGACGCTTTAGCAGAAAATTCACTATACCTGTCCGCTATACCTTCTATAATCTTTGTGTTTTCCCAATAGGACCTAATCGAATCCGCTATTGTTGAATTCTTAACCATTCTGAGGCTACCTGAATTTTTTAATTGCGAAGAAGTTCTATCCTCGAAACTGACCTGCACAACCTTGCCTGTTATTAAGTTTAACCGGTAAAGTTGGGCGATCTCACTTTTGTCAAGACCGTTATTAATTAGTTCAACAAGATTTTCTGTTTGTTTTTTAATTACTTCAGCTAAAGAAATCGTTGACTGGATATTTGATGTATCCGCTTCCAAATCTTCAATCAAAGAATGCATATATTCTTTAGCACGATGTTTCTCAACAGATATTTCCCTCAGGTTTTCTGCAATAAATCCAAGAAATACTGCAAGAAACAGCATCAAAAATTCAAGCAGGTACTCAGTCCATTTCTTTTTATGTGTGGGATGATGAGGGTGGTGTACTTCCATATAGAATATTTAGAGGAAGATGATTTATCTCTAAGTTATGATATAATAATTAGCTTGGATTTTTTCACTTATTAAACTCCCGGGACCTGCCCTCTCCATTCAATTATGTTGTATTGTCCGAGGAGCAAGACCCCCGGTCGAACTGAACAACGGTGTAAAAAGTTGTATTTATTTATGGATCATTTTTCGGCAGATATAATTATCGCTCCATAATTCATGATGAGTCTTCCGTCAATGAGCTTGCTGTTGCAATCTTCCAACAAATCATTTTTTATTTTATTAATTGTTACTTCATCAACTTTGTTTAATAAACTTATTGTTATCTCCGACATTTCTATTCTGTTTAACCAATAATTTTGTGATGTTTCAAAATCTATCTTGCCGGAAATTGTTTCTTCTTTCACGTTTTTAAATCCGGCGTTTTCAAATAATTTTTTTATAAAACCGGGCTCTGCACATCGAAACATTCCCGGTGCATCAGTTGATGGCTTTGGCATTTCAATATGTTTTGATAAAGCTTTTGTCATCGTAGTTGACCAATCATTTTTTTCTGGTGCCGCCCAAACACTAATAGCTGCTTTACCCCCATTTTTACAAACGCGGAACATTTCATTTGCTGCCAACTGCATATCAGGAAAAAACATAAAACCCATTCTGCAACTTATCTTATCAAAAAAATTGTTTGTGAAAGGAAGATCAGAAACATTTGCTGTTTTAAATTCAATGTTGCTGATATCACTTTCATCAGCATAAGTGCGGGCAATGCCTAGCATTTCTTCAGACAGATCGGTTGCATACACCTGGCCATTTTTTGCAATGGCTGCAATTGAAAGCGCAGGCTCGCCGGTGCCCGAAGCAATATCGAGCACAACATCATTACTCTTTATATCCAGGGCTTTTATGATCGCTTCGCCCATTGGCTTTAAAAAATTCATGGTAAAGTCATTCCATTTCTTCCACCCATTGGAAACTGTGTCCCATGCTTTTTTTTGCAGATCACTTATCGCCTGCAGGTTTTCTTTCATACAATAAATTTTAATAATGCAGTATTATCAGTTGCGTTAATATTTTGCGCTGCGAAATTAATTCATTTTCATTTGTTGCCGCGAAGAACTATGGAAGAAAGATGCTGCCCTCTTCATTCAATTATGTTGCCTGCCCGCGGGTAGCAGTTACTGGCTGTGCGACATGACGCGGGGCAGAAGGTATTTTCCTGTATTTTTAATGAGCACAAAAAAATTATGCCGACAACCTGCCTTAATTGTGGCGCAGAAATTCAACAACAATTTTGTCCTTATTGTGGACAGAATAAAGATGTCGAAAAATTCAACTGGCATTCCATTGTTCATGAATTAACTCATTTTTTTACGCATATTGAAAAAGGGTTTCTAAATACCTCTCTTCAGTTACTGATAAGGCCCGGTAGGGTAATAAGAGAATATCTTGAGGGGAAAAGAAAGAAATATCATAAGCCGGTAAGTTTCTTTCTTATATGGGCTGCCATTCACCTGGTTACATACACTACAGTAATTGAGTTGATGCATTATGAGAATCTTCGGACATTTAAGGAAGAACAAAGATATCTTGTTCATTATAACCAGCTTTTCGGATTGCTTTTAATCCCTATCCAGGCATTCTTTATATGGATAATTGTCTCACGGCGCAAAATGAATTATTTCGAAAATTTGATTGCCAGTATTTATGCTTATGCAATTGTTGAAATGCTTATTTCTTTTCAGATCCTCATTGTAGGATTACTGCTCCAGATAAATTTTTTGACAAATAGTTTTCCTATTATGGTGCAAGTAGTGTACGCCTGCTGGAGTTGTTATTGTATGATTGACCTTTTTAAAAAAAATAAAATAAAGTTTCTATTCCCAAAGGTTCTCATTTCTCTGATAATTTCAGTCTTCTTATATAACCAACTGGCTAAACTTATTATCGGCTTCATCCTTTCAATGAAGTAAGCTACTTTTTAGTTGATCGTTATTTTTTATGGAAAGTATTTTAAGAAAACAATGACTGCTATCATTGAATAAAATGATACTTAACATATTTATTTTTTCAGTTGTTGCTGCGAAGAACTAAGGAAGAAAGATGCTGCCCTCTTCATTCAATTATGCTGTCTGGCTGCGGGGCAAGATCCGGGGCGGGCTGAAATTGATCAATTATGGTCAGGTAGAGAATTAAATTCTTTTCTTTTATTGTCCATCCAGGCTTTCATTTCATTCGGCGATTGCATGAGTTTTTGCATCTCATTCATTGCTTGGAGATGTGCTTCATCGCCCTTCTGAAACATCTCCATTGCATGCTGTTTGCTTTGTGCTGCTATTTCTTCAAAATTGTTTGCATGAAATTCCTTTTCGCAGGCGCCGCCCAATTGTTTGCATGTCATTGATTTCATAAATACTAATTTCAAAGTTTAAGATAAGAATAAAAGCCAAATATCTGGATGAAACGGCCATTGAACGAGATGTTATAAAAATTTTACGCCAAAAAAAAATAACACCATCGCAACAGTATCGACCATCCCATGCACGACAACGTTTGTCCAAATACTTCTTTTTTGGTATAAATAAAGTATACTAAGAATTAATCCAATAGAACCTGTCAGAATAATTCCAGATAGTCCCTGGTACGCATGTCCAATGCCAAACAGGATTGACGCTAATATCAAGGACAGCTGTGTGTTCCAGGGAATTCCTTTAAAGATTGCTTCAAAGCGATCAATTAGAAATACACGTCCAAGTACTTCTTCACCAAATGCGACAGTGGTCCACACTTTTAGTAAAATAGAAATAAGTGCAGCAGGATTGTCTTGTATTTGTTCAGCAAAAGATGAATCGTCCGGTTTTGGCATGCCAGCGAACGAAAGCAGTCGTGGGAGCAGAAGAATCAAGATCCATATAACAATTGTAAACAATACAGCTATCCGAAACCTGGACTTCCATGAGATCACTGATTTCACCATTTGTATTAATACAGTCCGACGATGAAGCATAAGAAATAATATAGCGACCAGGGCTCCATCAGCAGTTCCAAACAGATTGGTAGTGGTACACACAAGTCCAATCTCTGCCATAGCAATGGTGCGTTGAAGTAGTAGATTTATAAGATTTGTTTTGTATAGAAAGTTAATTCATTTTCTGTTGTTGCTGCGAAGAACTATGGAAGTGAGTTGCCGATAAAAAGTTAAGAGTCTGGAATTATATTTACCGGGAAACGGTAGCTATTGTTGTGATCTTTCCATCAGACCCGATCTTTCTCACTCTTGGTATATATGCAGTTCGTACTTCAAGGTTTTCAGCTGTTACATCGTGCCACTCCAGTACATACACTTCACCGTGAAATATTGCTACACCGGTCGCTGTCCACGGACTTGATTCCTGCAAAATGTTGCTTATTACACCCGAGGGAGAAATTTTGAGGACGCAACGACTGCCTGTCGCTGCTACATAAATAGACCCTGATGAATCAACCGCCAACCCACGGCAATAGGAAGGTGTTGTTTCCAATGGCAGGTCTTTGCCGCTTTTTCCGACAAAGGTCGCAACGATCGACATTGTTCCATTCATCGTGATCTTCCGGATTGTGTTACCATTTGCGTTACTAGCTTCAGTAACATAAAGTGACCCGTCAGGTCCCACTGCAATACCACTTATGAACTCAAATATTTTATCACTCATTAATACTGATTCTTTTCCCGCAGGTGTCCTCCTGATAATTTTGGCTGAACCATGCCGGGTATCGGCATAATAAATGTTTCCGTCATTAGCAACGACGAGAGGAAAATCTGAACACATGATAAGAGCAGGTTTAGTATTTTGCGACGTTACTCTTTCAAAATATTCTCCAAAATTTTTTGGCGATGTTGCAAAATGACCAGCCGCATCAATAGTTATCCAATGAAACCTGGATGCGGGTAAGTAAGTTAAATTACCATTAGTATCAATTTTCCAAACCCCTTTGCCCGTGTCTGTAAAGTATATCTGGCCATATATGTCAATTACGATACCGGAACCAGGATGGGCTTTTGCACTGGTTCCAAATAATACGGAGAACATTAAAATTACGAATGCCTTTACGGCTGAAGTTGAACGTTCCATTTTAAATTATTTGTACAAAGGAATTGAAAAGCGTTGTATAAAAGAGGCAAATTAGATAAGAGGATCGAAGGTCTTGATGAAATGCAACTGAAGATGATCCAATTTCATTTTGCTGCGAAGAACGTGTTTGCTTCCTGCTTAATAAAGGCAAAACTTTTTTATTTATTTTTGAACTAACCAAAACGAACCATTATGTATCAATACCCACACACGATTGAAAATAAATTTGGAGAGAAGCTGGTTTTTGTAGACCGGATAAAAGAGCCTGAGGGTGATAAATTAATAACTGAAGGTTTTGTAAAACCCAACGCAGGTCCTCCTATTCATGTTCACTGGAAGCAAGAAGAAAGTCTCACAGTTATTAGTGGTAAAATGGGAACCCTGGTGCCTGGACAGGAACCCGTTTATTATGGTCCGGGTGAAACAGCGACTTTTATGCGTGGCACCTGGCATAAGTTCTGGAATGCCGGCGAAGATGAATTACATGTGAAAGGATGGGTAAAGCCTGCTAATAATATTGAATATTTTTTGGAAGGGGTTTACAAAGCGTTAGATGAAGGAGAACATAATCGTCCTGAAATAAAAAGGATCGCTTTTCTCTCGATGCATTACAGATCTGAATTTACTACTGGGGGCATACCTGCTGTTGTAAGAAAAGTAATTATTCCTGCTACGTATTATATTGGTAAATTAACTGGTGCACATAAAAAGTTCACTGATGCGCCTGCGCCGGTGAAGTGATCTCTTTGTTATTTTAATGATGTTGAGCATCACGACAAGACTGACAAATTGAAATAAGGATGAAAGACGCTGCTCTCCTCATTTAATTATTTTGTACCGGCATTGGAGCAAGGCCCCGGACAGACTGAACGGAATATAATAACACTTATGAGTGCACTATCCGGGAACGCCGGTAGGCCATCAAAGCAAACCGGGTTACTGCAATAAAGAAAATACCAATGACAAGACGGTACTTCCAAAATGCGCTGTCGGGTTTAGCGAAAACCAATGCATAGACTAAAGCGAAAAAAAGCATTATGGAAGCTGAGGCGAGCAACAAGACAATTATTCTTTTCATGGTATAAGTAGTCTGTTTTAGGTTCATTCAATAAAAGCGGCTTTAGATTGTGTACAACCCGCCGCTTTACGCAAGTTCTTGCACAGAAAGTTAATGATTTCCAATTGAAAGTTGTATAGAATGAATAAATGCATTTCAATTTTTTGGTTGTTCCTGATACGGCGTATCTATTTTTATTTTATAGAACACTAAGTACAACAGGTGCTTTTTCGGTGAGTCTTTTTATGCAAGATTGTCAATTGAATTTGTCAATTGGTAACATATTAAGTCAGGATTTGTCTTATCAGGTTCATTTGAATTCCTAAACGACAATTTCTCCAACAACTTTATTGAACGCTGATTATCTCTGTGAAAGAATGCTTCAATTTTTTTTACTTTAATTGTATTGAATGCATAGTCAATAACTTTTTCTGCAGCTTCCTTCATTATTCCTTGTCTTTGAAAGTTTGTCAAAAGTTCATAACCGATTTCACAGCTGCCATTTTCATCTGAAAAGCCAAAAAGACAAATTGTGCCCACCAATAGATTTCTGTCAATGAAAGTTATTGCCCAATATATGGAGTCATTTTTATTAATGTTCTCATTGATCTTATTTATAAAATTCCTTGCATCATCAATAGTATTGCTTAATTGTCTGCCGAGATATTTATTTATTTCACCGTCAGAACGCAAAGTGAAAATTTCCTGGTCGTCATTAATTATTAGTTGCCTGAGAGTAAGCCTCTCCGTTGTCAAAATTGGAAAAGGGTTAAAAGTTCTATTTAACATTCTGTCGTATTTGGTTTGCCAGGATTTACCACCATCATAGCCTGACCGCTAACACCCTGCTGTATGCAAGTTCTTGTACAGAAAGTTAATGATTTCCAATTGTAAGTTGTACAGAATAAATAAACGCATTTCAATTTTGCTGCCGGTTCCTTCGGAACCGATGCTTAGTTACACTTGTCCCGCATCATTGCGGGAAACTAAGCATACCTGTCCCGATCCTTCGGGAACGACTCAAGATTTTTTTATACTCTTTATTGATTTGAAGAAAAGAATACTGCCGGCGGAGGGTACGCTAGCTAAGATTTTTTTCGTCTGAAACGAACCAAAGTCAACCCACCGAGAAACATACCGGTTAGCCCAAGTACAAGTGCTTGCGCACTACCAAGTACACCATTACCGCTACCGGGACCGCCATTTGCAGTTATTAAATTCAACCCGCCGCCAATCACAGCTATCAGTCCGGTAATTATTGCAAGTATGCTAGTGCGACTGGCGGATTTCCGAAAACCCCGCCAACCGAAAATGACACTAATCAATGCCATGCCTAATGCAACAAGTGCAAATTGTCGTTTTGAAGTCAGGCCGTAAACGGTTGAAGGAGCTGACTTAGAAACATTGGCTGCCATCAGTACCAAATGCACAAGCCCGAAGTATAAGGCGATTGCAACGACTGCGACGATGAGATAAGTAAAGGTTCGTTTTACATTAATTTCTTTTACTGATTTCATATTATTGACCTGGTTTTATTTTCTGACTGCAAACTCGGAAAACAAAAATCATTTCTCTCTCACTAATTCTATTTTTGACTGGACAAATCCTGAATATAGCTAACAAAACTGCTAACGCTTTTCCCTGTTTGCTTTTTAAAAAGTCGCGAAAAATAATCAGGGTCAGCAAATCCTAATTCATAGGCTAATTCTTTCACACTGGGTTTTTCATAGAATAAGATCCGTTGAGCTTCAAGCATCAATCGTTGTATCAAATATTTTTTTGGCGATAGTTCCGAAAATTCTTTCACAATTGAAAAAAGTTGATTTTCCGATAGAATTAGTTTTTTGGCGATGGAATTAATAGATGGTTGTTTTTTAAATTCGGCTTCAATTAAAAGCTTGAACTGAATGTATTTTGAAAGTTTGTTACCAGAAAATACTTCAAGGTTTGAATTTTTGAAATAAGCATTGTTGAATTCGGACAAAAGGGCATTAAGGTGGGCCAATATAATTTCTGTATTGTTCCTTGTGCTGGTCGAAAACAACAATTGCCTTAAGGTTTCAAAAAGGGTTTTTACCCTTAGCCTTGATTCCTGGTCAAATGAAATGATTTGCCTGTTGAATGGGTTGGTGAGAAAATAAAATTGACGTGGAAGAAGGGAAAGACAATTCGCCTCAAAACTTAAAGAATGAAATTTTAATCCCTTTTTCAGGGGTGGCGAAGTGTGGATCTGATTAGGTACTACAAATAACAATTCTCCGCTTGAAAGATCCATTTCAAGTAAATCCAAACTGTGTTTTGCTGAATTCTGTTCATTATAAACAAAAAAGTAACGGTCACTTTTGTGCGGTATTTGAAACTTTTTGTAAACACTTTTGTGGAGTGAGGCAATATCCTGGGAAGAGCCTGCCAAAATTTTTAATTCATTATGTTGTAAAAAGGTATCTATTAGATCTGTTGTACTCGAAATTTTATTTTTATTAGTTGGCTTTTTCATAATAACATATCGCCAGATAAAAATTGCGGATATTAAATTATTTTTCTTACCGCATCTGCCCACTCGTGTCCAGAAAGTTAATGATTTCCAATTGTAAGTTGTACAGAATAAATAAACGCCTTTCAATTTTTCGGTTGTTGCTGCGAAGAAATATGGAAGAAAGAATCAACATGATATTCGTTCCGATGTCGATAGTTGCTCATCCGATGCGATAAGGTATTTTATAATATTTAAAAACAATATAGTTTGCTGCTAATATAAATCCAATGTTTATAGATGCCAGTTCTACTGCTTTTAATCCTAATGCAAAAGAACCTTTTGAAAAGAATATTCCTGCTGTAGATAATGGCGGAACAAGTGCAGTAGCAATACCAACCCCTATCATAATACTATTATATCGTCTGAACAGCAAGGCGATTGCACCTGCCAATCCTCCAAAAAAGGCAATAATAAAATCAAATATCCCAGGTTCTGTTCTGACAAGCATCCTATGAGTTGCTTCAATATTGGGAAAAAATTGTCCGAAAACATAAGCTATTCCCATCACCAGAAAAACTCCAATAAATAATGTTTTTAATCCCTGAGTAACTCCTTTTTTATTTTTATCTGTTAAGGCAAGTGCGGTGACCGCAATGGGAGAAAGTAAAGTTGCAATTAGCATTGAACCAATAATTACAGTAGTACTGTCTGCCAATAGTCCCGAACAGGCAACAATTGTTGCAATTGCATTAATGGATAAATAGGAAATGTCAAGCTTTGAATTTGCAATTATTAGATTTGCAACTTCTTTTTTTTCGTTACTGTTTAATATCATACTTTTTTGTAGCCTATGGTTTTTAGGCTTTGCACCTAACTCGTCACTTTACCCAAGTTCTTATACAGAAAGTTAATGATTTCCAATTGTAAATTGTACAGAATAAATAAACGCATTTCAATTTTCGGTTGTTGGTGCGGAGAACTATTGAAGAAAGAGTCTGTTATTTGAACACCAGCAATGGCGTAAACGAGGGATTATTTCAAATGATATTCGTTATTAAGTACCAATATTAATTCATTAGCAATTTCCAATTGTGTTTTAAGTTGGATTAAAAGTGAACTGGTTGTAAGTCTGCAATGAGCAAAATTATTACCGAACTCTGCCCATAAAAGTGGATCTTTCTGAATCACTTTCATTCCTCTTTGTGGTATTTCAATAAGACTATCTCGTGCCAATTCCATTTCAGCAAAGTCAAAAAGTTTTTCATTGTATTCACGGTTGCGTTTCCTGTATTCCAGGTATCGCTCCAGTGAGATCCGTGTATTTTCCTCTTCAGTCCAGTACTGTGATATTTTACGGATAGTTTCTTGATTTCTAATCAACCTGAGATTCCCGGCATTTTTTAATTGCATAGCAGTAACATCATTAAACACGACTCTGAACCGGTTCAATGACCAGGCGACAAGGTACTGAAAACGGGGTGGCAAATAATTTTCCGGTTTGTAATTATGCAAGAAAAGTAAAACACTATCCTGTAACGTATTTGAGTAGGTTACTTCTTTAAAACTTCTGTTCAACTCGGCTGTATCTGCTCTCAAATCAACGATAAGTGATTCCATAAATTCTTTCTCCCGCTGATGTTCGATAGTATGCTCCAGTTGGTACTCTGCTAAAAACCCACAGAACACAGCAAGGAATAACATTAAGAACTCCCAGAAATAATGTGTCCATTTTTTTCTTGCGGTATGAGCATGGTGGTGTACTTCCATGAGTCGGTGGTTTGAGCAAGGAAGTTAGTCTAAAATGTTTTTCACGCAAAGGCGCAAAGAAAACTTTGCGCCTTTGCTCCTTTGCGTCCTCGTATAAAATAAATTGGTTGTTGGTGTAGAGAACAATAGAAGAAAGAGGTTGTTATTTGAACCTGCCTACCGGCAGGCAGGCACCAACAATGGTGTAAACTACTGAATGCCGGCTGATCGGTTTATTAATATACCAGGTAAGCTCACTCCTGGCTTAATGGTGGCCCAAGCAGCGTCATGCCATGTTTTTCAAACACCCCGGCTACAACCTTTCGATCGGGATGGCCATTCCTTGTAAGCGGTCCCAGTTCTTCATAAAAATGGTGTCCGCCACCAGGTGTATAAACCACAATAACCTCACCCAACTCATCAGTCATGTTAAGAAATGCGTGAGGGATTTTCGATGGCAGGTAGGCAAAGCCGCCTTCTTTTAAATAAAAGATCTCGTCGCCAATTCTGATTTTGAAATAGCCTTTCAACACATGGATGGTCTCTTCCTGCAAATGATGTACATGCAGCGGTGGGCCACTTCTTGGCGATACTTCAACAATAAAATAATCAAATGCGCCGCCAGTGTTATCACCAGTGACTTTGAAAATGAGGTCACGGCCTGGGCCTGATTGAAGCCTTAAGCCTTCGCCTTCTGCCAGTACGATTTTAGTTGTTTCTGCTACTTGATTTGTTTCCATTTTTTTTGAGTTAATTGTAAGGTGATAAAAAGAATTAACTCTGTAAAGATTATTGGTATTGGTTTTTTATCAAATAACCATGGTTAAAAAGTGAGTTAACCCTGGTTAAGAATTCATTTTTTTGATAACCGGCTTCTAAGGCGGCTTAAGGATGGAGGCTCAATATCAAGATAAGCAGCGATGTACTGTTGAGGAATCCTTTGAAAAATATACGGATGTTTTTTGACGAGATTTAAATACCGCTCTTCAGGAGTAAAAGATTTTACTTCTCTCAAATTATTCATTGTCGCAAAAATCATTTTTTGTTTCTTCTCCTCGAAGAACAATCTTAATTTAGAAATTTGCTCCTCCAATTTATCCAGATCGCATTTCGAAATACAAAGCAATTCACAATCTTCCATTGCCTGGATGTATTGCCTGGCGGGTTGCTGTGTATAGTAACTTTCAAAATCGGCAATCCACCAGTCTTCAAACGAAAAAAACATAATATGCTCACGTTCTTTTTCATCAATTGTGAAAGTCCGGGTACAACCTTTATTGATATACGCCTTCTGCTTACTTATATTTCCTGCTTTAAGATAAAAGCATTTCCTTGGAATTAATTCAAATCTCATATGCGAAAGCAACAATTCAAACTCCTCGCCAGTGAATTTCAATGACCCGATAAAAAGGTCTATAAATTTTTGAGAAATGTCTGAACGATTTATTTCCATATTCTGTGAGTTAAACGTCCCAGGGCGATTTCAGCATTGCACACAACGTTCAGGTATTTGTGCTGTTGGGGACTTCATTTAATTGTCGCCCCCGGCGACGGCAGCCGAACGTGGTTACTAAAGATAAAAATTTATTCTGTTGCTCAATAGTAAATGTCAAGCAGGGACAAAAAGCTGAACAGCGAACAAAACGATGAAAGACGCTATTCGTCAGCCCCAATAGAACAAATGCAGTGTTGGCTGCAGCCAGTTTTTTATTTATTGCTGATTTGGATCCGTTCCCCAACCGTCGAAGAGGCAATCAAATTTGTATCCGAGTTCGCACATTTCCGTCACCCAATTGGAAATTATTAACTCTTCTATTTTTATTTTTGTTGTCCATCCAGTCACAACGAAGAGAGATTTGTTGTTGGCCGCCGGACCATGTTTAACTGAGTAGTTCAATTTTTCCATTTCTTCTGCAAGATGGCTTGCCTTTTCGTCTTGATTTGTATAAAAGAAATATTCGAGCTTAAGGAACTTATCGCTTGTTATATTAAATGTTCTGAGTTGTTCAATAATTGCTATTGCGCCACGTGTCCTCTGATTTTTATTTTCTTCAAATGCAGTGACGCTTACAAACTGCCCTTTTTGGGTTTTCGGTTTTAAAAAATCAAATAAGCCCATAAGAAAGTTTTGAATATTATCGGTTGCAGCCAACGCCCTACTTTGCGCCAGTTCTTGTACAGAAAGTTAATGATTTCCAATTATAAGTTGTACAGAATAAATAAACGCATTTCAATTTTTCGATTATATTCGTTCCGATGCGTGGAGGCATTGCGAATGCAATGCGGGCATCGGGGCATCTTATTTTTTACGGACACGAACCAAGGCTTGGCTTAATCTTCTATTTTACTATTCTCTAATTCTATCAACAGCTTATCAAGCTTATTAAACTCAATTTTATTTTCTTTATCCAGCATTCGCTTCATAAACAAATGAACGATAAGCATATTAAACCAGCTGCGATTCAAGTTGCGTAACCGCATTGATACTTTTGTATGTTCAGCATCAACAGGTATGTACTCATAAATTCCCTGGACCGGCGAAGCCTTAAATGGAAGCTTGTTAAAAGATTGTACAGAGATGTTTGTCATGTAATGAAAAGGACGCCAATCCAATAACCGTGTAAAACGACTAAATGAACCGTGATCGCAATGAAATTCTGCATCCACGCCTATACGACCGGAACTATTATTTGTATTGGTTACTTTTTTAATGCCTTGCCATTGCACTCTTTTTTCTGGCTCAATAATATAACTCCAGAGAAGTTCTGGTGATGCTTTTACAACACGTTCAAAAATATAATCAGCATCTTTTTCTTCCAGGTAAACTCGCTTTGTTTCCCTGAGTTTTTGCTCAAAAGCATGCAGATCATACACACCACACTTTACTTCGCCAATATGTTCATACGTTTCAGTGTGTGCTGTAGTGGAAGTTAGTTGACTCATGCGGTCAAGGCATGCTTTTGTAAACAATGCATATCCACGCAATCCCATCTTTTCAGTAACACTGTTTTTTAGTAAACGATGTAACAGTATGACATCACGACCAACAATATCCTCAGCTGTTCCGGGAACTTTCTGGATCATATACTCTCCATAATGTGCAAAGAATTTCAGGTCGAGAGTTTGCATGGATGCACAGGCACGGCATTGGCAATTGGTCAGTCGTTTCATTTTTAAAAGATGACCAATGAAATCGTAATAACAGGATTCAATATGTTCGAGTAACCGCTCCGCATCCGGAAGCATTTCGGCTGGTGCATAATAAAATACAGCATCACCTTCCAGTTTCACCATCTTCAATGGTCTTTGAATATGTCCGAGGATCAGCTTTGTCAACTCCTCAATAATTGACTGGGCATGTTCCGACTCAGTGCCGCTTACAAAACTTGTATAGCCACTTATGTCCGCAAGGACGAAGAAGCCTGAATGTATTTTTGACGGAGCAGACAACAAGAAAGATTTGAAGGAGGAAGATAATTTATTTTCCGTTGTTGCTGCGAAGAACTATGGAAGAAAGATGTTGATACTGGAACAACAACAAATGTGTGAATGCTGTGATGCCCGCATCGTTCTCACGATGCCTTCACGCATCACCAGCATGATATTCGTTCCGATACGTGGAGGCATTGCGAATGCAATGCGGGCATCGGGGCGTTTTATTTTGTTACGGACACGAACCAATGCTGAGGGGGCATCTTATTTTTTTGCGGACGCGAACGCAGGCGGAGAAAATAATTCCTGGTTGAAACAGGTGTGTTCACATGTTGTCTGTTATTAAAAATATGTCGTTGGTCGAATAAAAAAATTTTTATACTGTTTTTAGTTGTAAGTTTCTACCTGGGTTATAAAAGGGGTAGCAATAATAAAATTTTCTTTGATCACTAAAACATTTTGTTATGAAAAGGATATTTTGCGCCATATTAATCTTATCATTTTCAGGAAGTATAATTCTTCTTTCCTGCAAAAAAGAAAATCCAGCAATAAGTTACGTAGGCAACCAGCCAAGTACAGGTAATAATAATCCTCCGCCTAGCTTTCCTTCCGCAACTGGACCAGCCCGCATTTTCAATTTCTTCAGTCAATCTTGGTTCGTGGTCAGCGGGTACACGGCAAGATCCCGGTACGTCTTGTACGACAATGGGGCTTTTGCACTTCAGTACTCTGACAATGGTGGGTTCGAGTACCGCGGAGGGTACACAGCATCGAGCGGAATCATCACCTTCAAATGGGAAGGATGGAGTACTGCCGGCCAATGGGGCGCTACCGGAACTCTAAAAGGCGATACGCTAAAGGTTGCGTACAACGATATAATGATGATGACAGACTTCGAAGACGCTGTATATCTGAAAAACCCATGATAAAGCAGTGGTTGAATAATGTTTTAAGTATTCATTTTTTATTATTCCATCAATTCTTTCAGCAATTGGATTTTTCCAACGAATCTCCATTTTCTGTCACGCTTGGCCCTATATGCACGTTTCTGTAATGAAAGTTAATCATTTCCAATAGTAAGTTGTACGGAATAAGTAAACGCATTTCAATTTTTTGTTGTTGCTGCAAAGAACTATGGAAGAAAGATGCTGATACTGAACATCAGCGGCGTAAATAACAACTGAATCTAAATATCTAAATCACTTTCATAAATTATTCTATTATATTTCACGATATCCATCCACAGTTCAGGATCATGATTCAAAATAAATTTCAACCCAAGTTCTCTTCTTTCAGGTAATAATTCCTTTCTTGCTTTTAGAATGGACTTTTTCAGTTGAGTCAAAGTTAAGTCAGTACAATAGACAGGACTTCCTGGCTGCTGTCTCCATGAATCCTGAAGGGATCCGTAATCTAAAGAATCAAAGCCACTATCATCAACAAGAATCGATACCAAATCTTTTGATTGTCTGTCATCTCCGGAAATAGGTAGTGCTAAACGTGAGGCAGTACCTTTGGGAAGACCTGAATTTACCAGAGAACGATAAAGAATACTGTTGTACGCCTTTATTACGGGCCGTTCAATTTGATTCGACGCCCAAATACTTTCAGGTATCCCATTCTCAATGTCTTCAATTATACCGTCTCTAATGGGGTAATAGTTACAAGTATCAATAATAGTCGTGTTGGCTGAAATATTTTCAAATAGGTGTCGTGACAACTTAAGTATTCCTATCAATGGAATAGTTATAACAATTACATCAACATCAGTAACGACATCCCCCAATGTAACCGCTGAAGCTCCTGTTTCTAAAGCTAAACTTTTCAACTTTTCGGTTTCGCTGGAATTAGCCATTTTCACGGTGTGGCCTGCCTTTGAGTATTGTCGTATCAAAGTTCCTCCTATCTCGCCGGCTCCAATAATTCCTATTTTCATTTTTTCGATTGTTTGTTAAAAAAGTTAAGTCTGGATGTTCGTTATGGCTACCACTAACTCGCCTCTTTACGCAAGTTCTTGTACAGAAAGTTAATGATTTCCAATTGTAAGTTGTACAGAATAAATAAATGCATTTCACTTTTTTAGGTTGTTGTTGCGAAGAACTATGGAAGAAAGAAGGCCAGCTTTTTCAAAGCTGATCCGGCGATACAATCTCTGGATAACGATCGAACATTTTTTATTTTATAGAACACTAAGTGCAACGAGGGTCATTATCCTAACGAACAAAAACCGTTTCTTCTTTATTCAAAGCATCTGTCAACCAATTAGAGTTTATCAATGCAAAGTCGTTAGGAAGATTGTCTGGTTTAAAAAATTTCAATTCCTGTGTCTCGTTATTTGAAAAGTTTGGGTTAATAGCATTTGTCAACTTTGCTTCAAAATATGAAGTAATGTATTGAACTGTTCTGTCATCGTAATTATATGTCTGCGAACTTGGCGAAGAATACACACCTATAAGACGTACAATATTTGCTTTTGTATTTGTTTCTTCCTCAATTTCTCTTAAAATAGCGGCTTCGATTGTCTCACCAAATTCAACGTGTCCCGATATGATACACCATTTATTTACGTCTTTACGTTTTTGTAACAAAACCTCTCCGTTGTCATTAAAGATTACTGCTGCTACTGCTGGTAATATTTGTTTCGTTGTGTCCATATAAAATTATTGTCAAGTCTGGTTTGAGTTTTAGGGACGTTGCAGATTGCTTGCAGCCAACACTGCTTTACGCAATTCTTGCACAGAAAGTTAATGATTTCCAATTGTAAGTTGGATAAACGCATTTCAATTTCCTGTTGCACGCAGGCTTTCTATTTATTTCTGTAAAATCAAATTTTTTAAATTGATACTTCCACAATGTATTTCTATATCGCTTGATTCACTGTTACTTTTTGAACCGTCATTTTTT
>Ga0207641_10000371_pt1 | contig 53368 bp, 53 predicted proteins | sample KBSSwiS62_FD_184306 | JGI IMG/M metagenome (GOLD analysis project Ga0207641, IMG submission 184306) | Switchgrass rhizosphere microbial communities from Kellogg Biological Station, Michigan, USA - KBS Switchgrass S6-2 (SPAdes) (version 2) | ecosystem: Host-associated > Plants > Roots >...
AACAATAAAAAGAAAAACTATTAACACCATGAAATTTAAAAATGTGCTTTTAATTGTGGCAATCAGCAGCGGATCTGCTCTTGCTAGTGTATGGGGTTATTCCAAATTTGCTCACAAAAACTTTGTAGCAATTCAATCAGAGACAAAGATGCCTGCCAATTATGCAGGGTTTTTTGACGGTAATGTAGCGAATGCTCCTACTAATATAGATTTTACTCAAGCCGCAAGTACTTCTGTCCAGGCTGTTGTTCATATTAAAACAAAAATAGCAGCGCAAAAAGTGAGTAACGAGCTTCCCCGTAGTAACCGAAACCGCGGTGGAATTGATGACTTGTTTGATCAGTTTTTTAATTTCGGTCCACAGATGATCCCGGAGCAAAGAGCTTCAGGTAGCGGTGTATTGATCAGTGATGACGGTTATATTGTTACCAACAATCATGTGGTTAGCGATCAAAATGGCGGTGTAGCCGGTGAAATAATGGTAACACTCCATAATATGAAAACTTACAAAGCAAGGCTGATAGGTAAAGATCCCAGCAGCGATATTGCAGTCTTGAAAATTGATGGAACTGGTCTCCCTTACCTGGTTTATGGTAATTCTGATGAAGTAAAACTTGGGCAATGGGTGCTTGCAATTGGATACCCACTTACATTGGAAACAACTGTTACAGCAGGGATCATTAGCGCAAAAGGAAGAAGCATCGGGATCAATGAAAGACAAACAAGAGGTACTAATGTTTCTCCTGTAGAATCATTTATACAAACAGATGCTGCAGTAAACCAGGGAAACAGTGGTGGCGCATTGGTGACCACAGATGGTAAGTTGATTGGTATTAACTCAGCGATCTTAGCACCGAATGGCACTTATGCAGGTTATTCTTTCGCAATACCTGTAAACATTGCAAAGAAGATCGTTAATGATATTGTAGAGTTTGGCGATGTGCAAAGAGGTTATCTCGGAATTCAATATGCCAGCAACCTTAGTGAAGATCAAATGAAGGAGCTTGGTGTTAAAGAAAATGAAGGTGTTTATGTATCAGCAGTTCCAACAGATGGTGGCGCTTATGCCGCTGGTATAAAGAAAGGCGATATCATTACTAAAGTGAACAGCACTCCTGTTTCCAGTGGAATTGAAATGAGTGCACAAATTGCCAGTTTCAGACCGAATGATAAGGTACAAATATCCTATTTGCGTGGAGGTAAAGAATATAACGCTACTGTTACGTTGAAAGGTAAGGTTAGTGCAATAGAAGTAGCAACTACCGCAGGTGATATCATCGGTGCAGAACTTTCTAATCTTGATTCAAAGAAAGCTGATGAATACGATGTAGCTGGTGGTGTGGTTGTAAAGAAAATAAGAGAAGGCGGCAAATTGAGTGAAACAAAAATGGACGAAGGTTTTGTGATCACTAGTGTGAATGGCAGTCCAATTAAATCAATAGATGAATTGAGCAAAATTCTTAACAGCGCAGTTGGCACAGTTAAATTAGAAGGATTTTATCCCGGATTCAGAGGAAGCTATACTTATCCGCTTGACTTAACTGATTAAAATAATAAACAATAGAATCATAAACCGTCTCGTAATTGGGCCGGTTTTTTTATTTTTCAAAGACCAGATAGTCCCATGCTTTCATAGTTATATACCTATTGAGGGCTAGATCAATAGTATCATTTGTAAAAACATTTCTAAAAATACCCGATATGTTCTCTCCCGTTATTTCAAAATGCAGATCATTTATCGCCGAAAGATTTAATATAACCAAAACTTCTCTCTCCTGAATTTTGCGCAGGTATGAAAATATTTTTTCATCCTCAGAAGTCGGGATCCTATATGCCCTTATATTTTGATCAGCAGCTCGCAATGCCGGGTGATCACTATGAAGCTCCAATAATGTTTTATAAAAATTATGCAAACCAAAGTTCCCTGTCCATTGAATCGGGTCCTTTTCAAAAAATTTCAATCGTTGAGAATTAGGTAATTCCTGCCCGCTATAGATCAAGGGAATCCCATTCCATGTAGCGCAAAGAACAGCAAAGGCCTTTACCGCATGTCCCATTCTTTCATACTCACTTCCACTGTGTGAGTTCTCGTCATGATTGGAAGTGAAGAACATCCTTATTGCATTTTTTGGAAAAGCATTTTCATAGCGTCGCAAAACTGCATCAAGACCATCAATATTGGTTTCTCTTTTCCAATAAGATTCCATCGTATGAAGAAATTCCCATGTATAACTTGCATCAAACACTTCATGATAACTAGCTTCTTCAGTTTCTGCCAGCCAGAATAATTTCTTTTCATTATCAAGCTCTGTTCTTGCATACTCCCAAAAATCAAGGGGTACAAGGTGCGCCATATCACAACGAAAACCATCGATATCAAAATTCTTTACCCAAAATTTCATCGCATTCGCCATTGCCAGCCATAATTCCTTGTTCTCATAATTTAAATGAATGACATCTGACCAATCAGGATAAGGCGGACGAAAATCGCCATATTCATTCTTTGAAAAAAAATCCGGATGTGTTTGCGTCCATACATGATCCCATGAAGTGTGATTCGCCACCCAATCAATGATCACTTTCATATTAAAGCGATGCGCTTCTTCAACTAATAATTTAAAATCATCCAGCAAACCATACTCAGGATTTAGAGAAATATAATCACTGATAGAATAATAACTGCCAAGTGTTCCTTTGCGATGTAGTTTACCAATTGGTTGCAATGGCATCAACCAAAGTGTCTCCACTCCCATGTCTTTCAGCCGGGGTAAATGTTCTGCAAAGGCATTCAACGTTCCTGTATCACTATACTGGCGGATATTGACCTCATAAATATTAGTATGATTCGCCCATGCTACCTGGGTAAAAGAGTTTTTCATTATTGATCTCAAGTTAGATTGCTTGTGAAAATATGAAGTTCGGTAACGATAACCAAAGTGAGTATATTTATGCGACCTACCATTGTTTAAAACTTACATCATTCATTATGATCTGTAGTAATTGTGGAAAGACAAATGAAAACGATAGTAATTTTTGTAAATATTGTGGTGATAATTTAAACCCAACAGATCCAAATCATACAATTTTTGATAGGTCTTACCGGGGTTTATCAAAATCAGATTTGGATCTTGGCTATTTGATCGTAGCAATTCTGATATTGGTGAATGTTTTTATGTGGTTTTTTTGGAGTTTTATATTCGGCGGATCTGATATAGGCAATAACAGGATTTTGTACAAAGGGATCAGGCTTCTTAGTACAACTTTATCCATCGCACAATTTGTAGTGATGTTTATTTTCACAAAACGACAATCCTATAGAATAATCATTGGCATCATAGCGGCTATTATCATTATTTATGATCTTTATTATCTTATGCTAACATTGACAAATACAACATACTAATCACTTACCTATTTTTTTGAAATAAAAAAGTAATTTTAAAAGCATTGCTCATGGTAAACAAATTAAATTGGGAAACTGTTCCAACAGAAGATGTAAATCCTTCCATGGCCCGAAAAATTATTTCTGGGGAAAAGTTGATGATCGCTAAAATGAAATTTAAAGATGGTTTTGTGGTGCCGCTTCATCATCATGTACATGAACAGGTGACACAGGTTGTGTCGGGCCAAATGCGTTTTTGGTTTGGAGAAAATAAAGAACAAACAATGGACCTTTATCCTGGTGATGTTGTTGTCATTCCATCAAATCTTCCGCATGAAGCATTGATGATCGGTGAGGTGGAAGAAATAGATACATGGGCTCCGCCCCGCCAGGATTGGTTAGATAAAACTGATGATTATTTAAGAAAATAACAATATGGAACTAGGATTAAAAAATAAAATAGCCTTCATTGCAGCTTCCAGCCAGGGACTTGGAAAAGCTGTTGCAATTGAGCTGGCAAAAGAAGGAGCTAAACTTATTATAAACGGCCGTAATAAAGAAAATCTTGAAAGCACAAAACTCGAGATTGAAAAAATAAATGGCGAAGAAGTGCTCGCTCTTGCCGGAGATCTATCAAACGATAATGAAAGGGAACAGATCATTAAAAACTCTTTACAGGTTTATGACCATATAGATATTTTGGTTACCAATACAGGTGGACCACCTTCGGGGAAGTTTGAAGATTTTAAACAAGAAGATTGGAATAAGTCTTACCAAAGTCTGCTCCTAAGTGTTATTGGATTGATCAATGGGTTTTTACCCGGCATGAAACAACATCGATGGGGACGGATCATTGCAATTACATCACAGGCGGTAAAACAACCTGTTAATAATTTGGTGCTATCCAATTCTGTCAGGGCTTCTGTTGCCGGCTTAATGAAATCACTTTCGAATGAATTTGGCATTCATAATATTACCGTCAACAATGTAATGCCCGGTTATACAGAAACAGATAGATTGAAAAAATTGCGTGAAAAGAATTCATCATTTGACAAGGCAAAAGATGAAATACCATTAAGGCGTTTTGGAACACCAGAAGAATTTGCAGCAGCCGTCACATTTTTGGCCAGCGAAAGAGCTGGTTATATCACTGGCGTTTCGCTGGCTGTTGATGGAGGATGGATCAAAAACATTCTTTGATACACTTCCATCGGTCCTACAATTACAAAGACTCAAATTGCTGATTAGCGAACAGAAAGTACAAGTGAGCAATTTGCGTGACGAAGCAGCAAATTAGTAACAACAATGTTGATAGTAGTTGTGCAGAACACCTAATAAATATCTTCCAGGAAAACTTACTGATATTGTATGTAAACAGGCTGCGGTTTCAAATTCAAAAGTTCCTTGTATGTAAGTAAGCGGCCATTGCCTTTTGTATCATTTTTATAAAAAAGTTTGAACCCTGTATATTCAACAGGCTCCTTATAAATAAACTGTCTGTAAGTATTCACTTTTTTCGCCGGGAATCCCCATCCGTCCATGTGCATCACAACTTGCACCTCGGGCATTGTTTTAATGTTTTTATAATTTTTTACCATTCCTTGTGTAAAACGATGCACTACCAAAATTTTTGGAGGAAGGTTATTTGCTTTTACGATTTTTTGCAGGTATCCACTCGCATAATTAATATCAGCTGCATCAAAGACGCCAATCACAGAACCCGGTTTTTGTCCGCCCTTCATTGAAAATTCCGGATCAATTCCAAGATGCACATTTGGTAACTTAAGATATTTTTCAAGCTGAGGAACCTCCTCTTCTAATGTGCTTAATGCAACTTGTATATCAAGAAAGACAATGGCATTGATCTTCTCCGCCATTTTCAAGACTGAATCAATTTGGGAAAAAGGCATTCGAAGCCTGTATTTATTTCCCGTGCCCGGTGAACCCTGTGCAGTAACAGCAATATAATGAAGAGCGGGTTGCACTTGCATGACAGTATCAGCTTCTTCCCAGGCCTTTACTTCCTTCATCAGTTTATCCAACACTTCTTGTTTAGGCAACTCGCCTAGGATGCCCATATTCTTTGAATACAGGTTACCATAAAAAGCAATAATTCTTTTATAAGGGAGAATGGCGCCAGGCAAAGGTTCGGATTCTTTTATTTTCCATTTGCCTGATGAATCACCATTAATGATATGAGTCATTTTCTCTTTATAAGATAATGATGGTTCAAATCGCTTTGGCGCTGTTTCAAATTCACTTGTATCCTTTTTGTTTGGAATAACCGCAGCACTTACTGGTGAATTTTTTAGAAAAGGATAGTAGGAAAAGATCAAAATCAAAAAGAGGGTTGCAATTCCAGCAAACAGAATTTTCTGAACGAATGTCTTAGACCTTGCTGGCACAGTCGGTACGGCTTCCTGATTCATAGAGTAATTGGATTCCAAAAATTAAACCAAAATGTTTTTGACTTATAGTAACGACAAAAGTATAAAAATATTGCCATCAACTGTAATACAATTTGGGGTATTAACGCCCCCTCCCCGTTGCTACTTTGTTTACTTGATTTTTTCTTCCAGTAGTTTCAGTACTTCATCCATTTTCAATTGTAATCGCATAACTTCTGTTTGTGCTTTCAGATTTACCTGGTACTCAATTTCAGATCTTACCCGGTCATGTTCTGCAAGACCTCTTTGACTGGTAAGTACCAATACGGTAAACAAGAATGAAGTGATGGTTAATATGAATTCCAAAAAGGCGAAAGTTGGAGGATTGTCAGCGAAACTTATTCCATCATGATGCCTGAAATAAAGCCATGATTGCAGAAACATCCAGCCAACGAGAAAAATTATAGCAAATAAAAGAAACCGACTGCTGGACACGAAGCGAGCCGATTTATCAACAATTCTTCGGAACGACGCGGGTTGTGGAAGTGGCAAGCGATCCCCAGCCATGTTTTGTCGCATATTCATCGTACTGGTGCGAAGTCGGTCAACAAGAACGGTCAATAAAGTTTGAGAAAATTGCGGATGTTTATCCAGGAAACTATAAAATGCTCCTTTGTTGATTGTCAGCAATGTTGTTTCTCTTACGGTTCTCGCCGTAGCAGTATGAGGACCGCCATCAAGCAACGATAGCTCGCCAAAAAAAGCATTTTCACCCAACGTGTTTAACACTATTTCTTTCCCTTCCTTATTGCCATAGCTTATACGCACTAGCCCTTTTTCGATCACATAAAGTTTATCACCCGGTTCATCCATCCAGAAGATCACGGTGTTTGGCGGATAACTTATTTTTTCTAATTCCTTTAATAACTCCTTCAATTCCTGTGGGCCTAGTGTAGCAAACAAAGGAATTTCTCTTAGCATTTCCGGTGTCATAAAAAAATTTTAAAGATTGCCTGTAAGAAAAGCAGGCATTAAAGATAATATAAGTGCAGGCTTTTGGTGTTAACAGGAAGTCAATGACTACATCAAAGATGTATACTTAGATCTTTTGAGTTTCGGAATTATTTATATAGTCATTAGGAGATTAGGTTCGCTCGTTTGCGAGTGGCAGCGAGAAAGAAAACACAGAGCCTTCATTCAGCTTGCTTTTTACGTGTATCTCGCCATTATGTTCTTTTATGATCTCAGACGATATATAAAGCCCCATGCCAAGACCGGGCATTGTAGATTCACTTCCGTTGGCCCTGTAAAATCTTTCAAAGACCAACTCCTGGTCAGAATTAACCATGCCTATACCAAAATCTATCACCGATACGATTGCTGAATCTTTATTTTTTTCAGCCCGAATGGTGATCTCTTTTTTATTGGGAGAATATTTAACAGCATTATTTATCAAATTCATCAATACCTGTTCTATCCGCTCATCATTCCCATGGACGATGATATCTTCCGGCAATTCCTTTTTTATCTTATAGGCCGGGTACATATAAGTACAATTCTCAATACAAAGAGAAACAAGTTCAGTCAGGTTAAAATCATGCTTTTGAAATTTAAGCTTGCCGGCTTTTATTTTACTCGCATCCAATAATTCATCGATCAAGTGTTGTAGTTTATTTACCGAAGAGGTTGCTTTCGAAACATAAATCTTTGCTGAGTCAGATAGATTTTCCTGGAACTCCATTAATTGAATATACCCCTTCAAACTTGTCAATGGAGTTTTCAGTTCATGACTAGCTACACCGATAAACTCATCTTTTTTCTCGAGCTCCTTTTTCTGATCATCTATGTCTATGTTTGTTCCTATCCATGCGGTTATGTTACCATGGTCATCTTTAAATGGTATAGCCTGTGAATAATGCCATCGATAAGCGCCATCGGTTGTTCTTTTAAGCCGGAATTCGCCTTCATATTTTCTCTTTTCCTTTAAGGCTATTTGCCACTCAGTAACATTTTTTTCAAGGTCATCTGCATGTATCAGTTCACTTTGTTTTGTTTTTGATTCTTCAACGTCAAAGCCCGTGTATTCAACCCATCGGCGGTTAACATAATCAAGTTTTCCATCAATGCCAGCTGTCCAAATTATCACAGGTATATTATCAGCTAAAAACTTGAAATATTCACGACTTACTAGCAGATCTTTTGTTCTTTCTTCAACAATATCTTCCAACTCTTCATTCATCTTGTAAGCTGCTAACCTTGCCTCTTCTAATTGCTTATTTTTTAATTCTAATTGTTTTTCATTTTCTTTTTGCAGGCTAAGATCTGTAAGTATAATACTAAGTGCAGCACCCTCATCTAATTCCAATGAAGTAACGGACAATAAAAATGGCACCAGTTCATTGTTCTTATTTTTCAAAGCGATCTCACCTTTGCTATCCGATTGCCATCCTTGCCTGGTTATTTTTTTGAAAATCTCCTTGTATTCGCCGGGAATAAAATTTATGATAGGTAAACCGATCACCTTAGTCAAAGGCATATTGATCATCTCAGCGAATTGTGAATTACAATATAATATGATCCCGTTGCTGTCAAGCGTTACGGCACCTTCTTTCATTTTTTCTATGAATACACGATATGTATGATCGGCGCTTTTTAATGTATACAGTTGTGGACCACCTTCCGTTTCCACAACCAATGCATCTATCTGCCCTGTGCGAATAGCATGAATAGTTTCGTTAGCTTCCTTAAGTTGAAAACTAAGTTCTTCTAATTCTTCTAATAGTTCTTCGTAAGTTTTTGTCTCTCTCATTTATAGATCAATGTTTGACAATCCAAAACTTTTAAGCACTCTTTCCATATTAGACATATCGCCTATTAAGCGCTTCTCGGGTAAAGGATGCTTTTTTATAAGCAATGGCAGTGCAATAATATTTTCCTTTTTGGCAATAGATGGTTGCTGATGCACATCAATAATTTCCAGTTCATAGTTCTCATTAAAATATTCTTCACATAGATTTCTTGTGTTTGCAATAGCCCGAAGAGAATTCGGAGAAGCCCCGGTTACATAAAGACGGAAAATAAATGGATCATAGTCGCTGCTTTTCCCATTTCCATTTTTTGAATGTTTGTTCATTATATTAATTGTTTCACCGGGCGGATATTTAAGCCTACAAGTACTTTTTCTTCATTTGAAAGATCGCCGATTATTTTCCGAATTGGTTCAGGCACTTTCCGCACCAGTGTTGGAATGGCAAATATCTGGTCGCCTTCCGCCAACTGTGGATGTACCAACAAATCGACCACTTCAATTTTATATTGCCCCTTTAAATGGGTTTCGCAATATTTTTGAAGATTTTGTAAAGCAGTTACCGACTTGGGTGTTTTACCTGCGACATATAATCGCAGCTCCCATGTTTGTTGCTTTTTTGCCATGGTTTATTTTCCGATCCTTTGTTTTTTTTGCTTTGCTATTCCGTTTCCGTTGTCTTGCCGTCTGCGAGCCATTTCCTTTCTCTCCTGCTGATCTATTAAAGCCTGGCCCTTTAGTTTCTGCAATTTTTGTTCCTTTCTTTCAGAACCAAGCAGAACCCCACTAGGTCCGAGGTAGATCTCAACCAGGTTCAACCCACGATTTGAAATTATAAACTCTCTTACCTGGTTGGAATGCTTCATTCCCCTTGATTTCATGATGTATAAAACCTTGTTACGTTCCCCATTCGCTTCTATTTCTTTTACACTGATCCATGTGTCTACCAGGGACGATACTCCCTCGTCCATTCTTTCGTCCATTACTTTCATTAAAGCTGTTAGCATAACAGTGATGCCTTCTCCCTGTAAAAAATCGATAAGACGAAGCAGCATTGAATTCACTTCATTTATCAATCCCACAGAAACAAGATTAGTAATAGGATCGAGCACTACTATTTTTGGCTTGAAGTCCCTTACAACTTTATAAATGCTTGAAAGATGCATTTCCAGGCCGTGTAAAGCCGGGCGGGCAGACTGAAATTGTAGCAATCCTTTTTTAATATGTGGCTCAAGATTCAGCCCGATGGATCTCATATTTCTAATAATTTGAGGAGGAGATTCCTCGAACGCAAAATATATCGCCTTTTCATTTCGCTTACAGGCCTCATTAACAAAGAAAGCGGCAATGCTGGTTTTACCAGTACCCGCCATTCCTGAAACAAGGATACTGCTGCCACGATAAAATCCTTTTCCGCCAAACATTTCATCAAGTGTCGACAAACCTGTGCTTATTCTTTCTGAAGAAACTTTGCGATCAAGCTTTAAAGATGTTACAGGTAAAACGGAAATACCTTCTTCATCGATCAAAAAAGGAAACTCATTAGTACCATGCGCAGAGCCGCGATATTTCACAATGCGTAATCTGCGTGTTGATATTTGATTGATCACACGATGATCCAACAAGATCACACAATCAGAGACATATTCTTCCAATCCATGTCGTGTAAGTTTGCCATCACCCTGTTCACCGGTAATGATAGCAGTCACTCCCTTATCTTTCAGCCAGAGAAAAAGCCGTCGAAGCTCAGCACGAAGTATTCCCTGGTTTGTTAATCCCGCAAATAAATTTTCGATCGTGTCAAGCACAACTCTTTTTGCGGCGATGCTATTAATTGCAAGTTCTAATCTTATAAATAATCCATCAAGATCATACTCTCCTGTTTCTTCTATCTCACTTCTTTCAATTCGTACATAATCAAGCCTTAGTTTTTTTTCTTTCTGCAATTTATCAAGGTCGAAACCAAGAGAAGCTACATTCGTTGTGAGCTCTTCTGTTTTTTCTTCGAATGTTATGAACACGCCGGGCTCATTGAAACGTGTGGCTCCATTCACCAGAAATTCAATAGAAAAAAGAGTTTTACCACAGCCGGGTCCGCCGCATATAAGTGTTGGCCTGCCCGTGGGAATTCCCCCTAAGGTTATTTCATCTAAGCCACTAATTCCCGTTTTAGTTTTTCGCAATGGAGTCATACGTCAAATAATTAAATAAAGAGAATATTTGCTAAATGTATTTTTCTTCTATTGGATAAAAAAATTCATTCAAAAAATTATAGTATAAAAGACAATGTCCGAACTTGCTATTTGCATATAAATTGTAAGAAGTCCATGCCAGCACAAAAAGGCTATTTTGTGTGGCAAAATTTCCCCACTTTAAGATACATTTAATCACTATGATTGAAATTAAAATAAGAAAAGCGTCAATCGTTGACTTGGGACAACTGTTGGATTTTGAGCAAGACATCATAAAAACGGAACGACCATTTGACCCAACTCTAAAACCTGATCCCATTAATTATTATGATCTGAGATCACTGCTAACCTCCCCGCTTGCTGAAGTCGTTGTTGCGGAAGCAGCCGATAAGATCATCGCTTCGGGTTATGCACGCATTGATAAGTCCAAACCTTTTTTGAAACATAGCCATCATGCATATTTAGGTTTTATGTATGTGCTTCCTGAATTCAGAGGCCAGGGAATCAATAAGCAAATTATTGATGCTTTAAAAAATTGGGCCGCTATTCAAAACATTAATGAATTTAGTTTGGAAGTTTATTATGATAATATTTCTGCTATTAAAGCTTATGAGAAGATCGGGTTTTCTAAATATATGTTGGAAATGAGGTTTAATTTAGATGATGAGATGAAATAAAAGATAGTACAATGATACAGCCCCATGAAATGAAATTGAACTTACCGATGAAATTGTCTAACGAAGTTGTTTCCACAACAACAAAAGTTTGGAGTATCCTTGTTGCAAGCAGAAACGGAAATTTAGAAGAAGTAAAACATTTGGTTAATGAATGTCCGGAATTGATTTTTTCTCAATACAATTACACACCACCTATTCATTTTGCAGTTCGTGAAGGGCATATTGAGCTGGTAAAATATTTATTGGAGAATGGCGCACATGATCCCAGTTATAAAATTTATCCATTCAATGATCCATTGCAAACAATAGCGCAGGATAGAAATAAAGGAGAGATAGTATTGCTATTGGAACAATATGCAAAAGACAAATCGAAACGAAAATATAAAGGCGACAATGGAGAAATTCTTTACAATAGAACTGAATTGCAAGTGGAGTTCCAGGAAGCAGTGAATAAAGGAAGCCTTGATAAAACAGAAAAGATATTAAAAGAACATCCAGAATTTGCAATGGATGAAACCTGGTTCTGGGGTGAAGGGATCTTAGTTTTTGCAGCCAAAGAGTATAATCGAAAGATGATAGATCTTTTAATGAACCAGGGAGCAAAAGTTCCTGCTATTTTAAAATGGGCGCAGTTCTATTACTTTGAAAGACTCGATGGCGCCACTTACATGATGGAAAAAGGAATGAACCCAAATACAATGAGCTGGCATCATGTTACACTATTGCATGACATGGCACAGAAAGGGGATATAAAAAAAGCAGAATTGCTTCTAAAGTACGGAGCAGACATAGATCCTGTAGAAGAAGAATACCGATCAACTCCCTTGGGAATGGCTGCAAGATGGGGACAAATTGAAATGGTTAATTATTTATTGTCTAAAGGCGCTGACATTAACAAAGCTGGTGCCTCATGGGCCACGCCGCTTGCATGGGCAAAGAAAAAAGGGCATGCGGAGATCGAAAAAATTCTTGTAGATGCCGGAGCTAAGTAAGGAAGCAACCCTTGTTGTAGATTTAGTTATCTTGTTTGAAAATAAGTATAAAAAAATTGAAGATGCATCCGAACTGGTGATAAAATAAAAATATTAAATGGACTTTAAAAAAACAGATTTCTCAAAGTTTGGAGCTGAATTCTTCCCCGGGCTTCTTGGCATTGAAGTTTTAAATGTGTCAACCAACGTAGCTACGGCACAAATGGAAGTTAAGAGATCACTATTCGCCCCGAATGGATACTTGCATGCAGGCAGTATAGTAACTTTAGCAGATACAATTGCTGGCTATGCTTGTCTTTATAATTTACCTATGCTTGCAAAATCATTTACAACCATAGAATTAAAATCGAACTTCCTTGGTTCAACAAAAACCGGGTTTATAATTGCAGAAGCAACTTTACAACATGCAGGACAAACAACACAGGTTTGGGATGTGATAGTGAAGAGTAAGGAGAATCAAAAAACAGTTGCACTGTTTCGTTGCACGCAATTGATCTTGTATTCGTAAACTGCTAGAAGTTTTTCGGCATTAATATTGGGCGTAAAAATTTACAAACTCATTTTATGCCGGTATATGTTGTAAATGCCTACGATATTCATGATTTTGAAACATTCAAAGAATATCCTCCTCGTGTAGCTCCATTACTTCAGAAACATGGAGCTAAACTTTTAGCAATGGAAACAAATCCCAATGCATTGGAAGGAAAACCAAAAACAATGAATGCAATAGTTGAATTTCCCTCTGAGGAAGCAGTACATAAATTTTACACCGATCTGGAGTATCAATCTTTCATTCATTTGCGACACGACTCGACTTCAAATTGTACGATGATCATACTTAAACAGTTTGAACAAAAGTAACTGCTGCTGAATAGAATTACCGAACGCATAAGTGTGCGAAGCAACAGAAGTTTAATAGTAACAATGCAGCTAAGTACATAAATAAAAAAGACCAATCTTAAGATTGGTCTTTAAATAAATTTTCTTTTCGAATTAGAAAGCTAACTGTCCCCCATTCCTCGGATCGGTCTTTGTTTCTAATTTATAATTTGGCGGAGGCTCTTTACCCAACAAATTTTTTACAAAATAATCCCAGCGGCGGCGCATCATATAGGGCGAATCTGTGCCATAACCATGACCTGCATTTGGAAAAATAACAAGATCATAATCTTTGTTTGCTTTTGTTAAGGCTTCAACGACCAGCATTGTATTATACGGAGGTACGTTGTTGTCCATCATTCCGTGTGCAAGCATTAATTTTCCTTTCAGGTTCTTTGCATAGATCTGGTTGGCTTGTGCAGTATAATTATCAGTACCATCAGGATTCTTTGTCAGCAAACCAATATAACGTTCGCCCCAATCATCTTCATAATTACGATTATCATGATTACCTGATTCAGAAATACCAACTTTGAAAAAATCAGGATAACGAAACATGGCAGCGGCAGTTGCAAAGCCACCACCTGAGTGTCCCCAGATCCCAACTTTGTTTGTATCGATATAAGAATAGCGCTGCGATAATTGACGAATACCTGCCACTTGGTCGGGCAATGTGTTTGTGCTCATGTCGGGCCAATACTTATCATGAAAACTTTTTGAACGATCAGGATTGCCGGTGCCTTCGATAAGCACAACAACAAATCCTAACTCAGCCAACGCCTGGTGATCGCCTCTTGCTGCACTAAAGCCCCAGCCGCCTACACTACCACCCTGCGGACCGGGATAGATATAATCAATAACAGGGTATTTTCTATTTGCATCAAGATTAGTTGGCGTAAACATAATACCATAGATATCAGTTTTCGCATCGGCTGCCTTTACGGAAAAAGGTGTTGGCGGTTTCCACCCCGCTGCTTTTAACCTTGATACATCTGTTTTTTCCAATTCAGTGATTTGTTTTCCATTCATATCACGCAAAACAGTAACCGATGGCACATCTGGTTTTGAATAGGTATCGATGATATAATTTTCTGATGGTGAAAAACTTACTGAATGTGTGCCTGCACCGGGAGAAAGTAATGTGAGGTTCTTTCCATCAAACCCAATTTTATAGAATTGGCTGAAATAAGGATTCTCTGGTTGTGTGCCACAAGCCATGAAATATAATACCCGGTTCTTTTCATCTACTCTTATAAGTCGTGTTACCACCCAATTGCCTTTTGTAATCTGATTTTTTACTTTGCCTGTTGCAGCATCATATAAATAAAGATGGCCCCAATCATCTCTTTCGGAGAACCAAATGATCTCTTTTGTTTTTGGTAGATACCTCCAGTTGATGGCACCCCAACCGGATTCATACTGAGTAGGAACTGTTTCTTCAAACACTTCTCGAACTTCTCCAGTCAGTGCATTTGCAATGCGAAATTTTTCCTGCTTATGATCTCTTGAAGTAGAAAGAAATGCAACCTCATTTCCATCGGGGTTCCAATCTATATCATCAAAAGTTCCGCTGCTTGAAATATCATCACTCAAAGAGGCCCTGTGCGGATCCGGAGGAATATTGAACATGATCACTTTTGCATCATCCACATTAATAACACAACGGGAGATCATTGGAATTTCTTTATCACCGGGCAATGGATATTTCCATGACTTTAAAGTTGGGTGGCCAACATTGGTAGAAGCAAGATACATATCGCCAACATTGCGCTGGTCCTGTTTGAATGTGGCTATCTTTTTTGAATCAGGCGACCAGCGAAGTATTGCTCCATCGCTGCTTGTCCAGCCTGCATTATCTGTAGCATAACCAAAATCTTTTATGCCATCAGTCGTCAACCGCTTTTGCTCATTTGTTTTTACATCTCTTACCCATAAATTATACTCTTTAATAAACGCCGCTTTTGATCTGTCAGGCGATAAAACTTCAAGACTACGATTACCACGACCAAATCCTCCGGAGCGTTGAGCATTTTCAAGAAGCTTAGTGGTATCAGCAACAAGAGATGAATTTTGCAAATCATATTTCCATTGCTTACCATCCGTGCGAAAAGTTATAGACTTTCCATCGGCCGAATAATTAATAACCTGGAAAGGCAACATTGAACCTGTATACTTTTTATTTGTTGCGGTAGAAAGCGAAGCAGCCAATTTTTCATGATCAAACGCAACAGTACGGGTTCCTTTTACAGCATCAACCAAAACAAACTCACTTCCGGTAGGAGTTAACACACGGTACCAGAATTTATCGCCGGGCATCCAGTTTGGATTAACATTACCCCGATCAACATATTTCTGTGTATTATAGCCCATTTGGTTCTCTGCATTTTGATAATCTTTAACAGTTAAAGCATCCTGTGCACTAGTCAAAAGCATAAATGAACAAGAAATAAACAATAGCACGAGTCTTTTCATAATAAATATTTAGGGTCTGCAAATTAAGTGGTTTTTGAGAATTAAACCACGGAGTTACGTAATGCACCAGCAAACACAAACAGCCCCCTGAATCTCCGTGTCTTTGTGCCTCTGTGGTTCAAAAAACTATCTTTGCAGTCATGAAAAGTTTCGATGTTCCAATTATTTACCGAAGCCCTTTGATCACAGCCATCAAAAAGAAGCGGAAAGAGCAGGATAAGATGAAAAAAGATTTTACTCCTACTCTTCTTGATCTTGGGCCCCTCCAAATATTCATGGCCCGCCATTTTGGTTTTTGCTATGGTGTTGAGAATGCGATTGAAATTGCTTTCAGAACTGTTGAAGAAAACCCTGGTAAAAGGATCTTTTTATTAAGTGAAATGATCCACAACCCGCAAGTGAATGCCGACTTGCAAAGTCATGGTGTGCAGTTTATGCAGGATAATTATGGCAAACAACTTATTTCATTTGACGAATTAACTGCGGATGATATTGTTATTATTCCAGCTTTTGGTACTACACTTGAGCTTGAAAAAAAATTAAATCAACTTGGCATTCAAACAGAAAAATATAATACTACTTGCCCGTTTGTTGAAAAAGTATGGAACCGCAGTGAACAGATCGCTAAAAATAAATACACGATCATTATTCATGGCAAACCAAACCATGAAGAAACAAGAGCCACTTTTTCTCATGCTTCAGCAAATGCGCCATCTGTTGTTGTAAAAGATATGCAGCAAACGATTGAGCTGGCAAAATATATTGCCGGGGAAAAACCTTTAGAACAATTTTACGAAGAGTTTAAAAGTCAATTCTCTGAAGATTTTGATGCAACAAAAGATCTTGAACGTATTGGCGTAGTGAACCAAACAACTATGCTAGCAAGTGATACGCAGGCTATTGCCGATCATTTAAAACAAGTGATGATCGAAAAATATAAATTAACAACTGCAAATGTTGACGAAAGGTTTGCTGACACAAGAGATACACTTTGCTATGCAACATTAGAGAATCAACAAGCAGTTACAGGGATGCTGGAAACAGATGCCGATCTTGCTATTGTTGTTGGCGGATATAATTCATCTAACACATCCCATCTTGTAGAGCTTTGCGAGGAAAAATTACCAACTTACTTTATCTGCAGCGAGGAAAAAATTATTTCAGCGAAAGAAATATTGCATTATAATTTTCATATAAAGGAAGAAATATTTACTTCTGATTATTTACCCAACAAAAAACCCGTAAAGATCTTAATAACAAGCGGCGCTTCCTGTCCTAATGCATTAGTGGAAGGAGTGATCAATAGGTTAACAAGCTTCTATCCTGTTAATCTAACAACATCTGAATTAATTTTGAAATTTTAAAATCAGAAATTAAATCTCCTTATTTATATAATAACTCATAATACTCATGCGCCATTCGATTACTGTCAAACTGGAAGCGGACATCACGCATACCATTTTTTATCACCATGCGCCAGGTATCGTAATTCTCATAGTACAATGGAAGAATTTCTTTTAAAAGTATTTCATACAACTTCTCAAGATCATATTCATCTTGCTCCTGTACCGTCATGTTTGCATAATCAGCTTTCGGAATTACAAAACCGTTATGACCATGATTGATAAATTCCGGTATCCATCCATCGTCAGTGGAAAAATTAACAGAACCATTCATCGCTGCCGTCATTCCACTTGTACCAGATGCTTCTCTCGGAACTCTTGGGTTATTTAACCAAACATCACCAGCTTGCTTTAATCTTTTTGAAAGACCAAGTTCATACCCAACAAGCACAGATACATTATTATATTTCTTACTTAAATGTACCAGGTGATTGAATTCAGAGATCGCAGGATAATCAACAGGATAAGGTTTCCCAGCCCAAATAATTTGAACAGGATACTTTTTATCGTTTAATAATTTTTCAAATTGCTCTTCTTCGGTTGCGATCAATCCTGCTCTTTTATAGCCTGCAAACCTTCTTGCCCATACAATGGTGAAAACATTCGGATCAAAAATTTTTCCTGTCTGGTCAGCCACTATTTCAAAAGCTCTTCTCTTTAAATGCTTTTTTCTGTCGTCAAATGCCCAATCATTGCCTTCTTCCATGAATTTGTATAACTGTTTATCAGCCCAGTATCGCCAGTTCTGCGAATTGGTGATCGAAATGATCGGGCATATATCACTATACTTCTTCCACATTTCTCTTGATACAACACCGTGCAACTGCGAAACACCATTGGCCAGTCTTGCGAACCGCAAAGCAACAAGAGAATGATTGAACATATCATCGTTATTCCCTGTTAATTTCTTTACCTCATCAACAGTCAATCCGCAGAAATAACTCATTTTATGACAAAGATGGATATCATGTTTTTCATTCCCCGCTTCCTCGGGTGTATGCGTGGTGAATACAAGACGTTTCTTTACTTCCTTCAGATCATTCTCGTATTTTTTATACAAATAAAATGCAGCTGAAAGACCGTGTGCTTCATTTAAATGATATACATCAGGATTGAAACCAAGTTCATCGACCAATTTAGCGCCACCAACACCCAGTAAAATAAATTGCGCCACTTTTGTTGCTACGTTCGCATCATATAAGCGATGTGTGATCGTCTGCGACACATAATCGTTTTCTGGCAGATCAGTGCTTAATAAAAATAAAGGAGCCGTTTTAAAGATCTCGGGATCGAGATACCATGCTTTTACCCAAACTGGATGTTCATGTACAGTTATCTGGAATTTAATACCGGTATCTTTCAAAAAGCTATATTGCTTTTCCATCCAGGTCACTTGTAGTGTTTGATCCTGGTTGCGGGCCTGGTCATAGTAACCATATTTCCATAATATACCAACGCCGATCATATTTTGTCTGAGCTCATATGCGCTGCGCAAATGAGAGCCGGACAAAAATCCAAGTCCACCACTATAAATTTTAAGGGGCTGGTGAGTAGCAAACTCCATTGAAAAATAGGCTACCTTTTTCGAATATCTTTCATCAAACGGGTAAGGAACTTTAAATTCTCTAAAACTCATATTATGTGGTTTTTACACGGGGCACAAAATAACGGGAAATAGACATAAGAAAGTGTATGAACATCCAATCCCTTTATTAAATTATTCACATGCAGGGGAAAATTAAGCGCTGTAAACGACGGCAACTAACAATCATTTGGACGTTCGCTTAGTTGATGTTTTCGGCTTCGCTTCCTTTTTGCGGGGATAATTTCCGTCGAAAGAACATTTAACACCACGATGAGCCCCACATGCCTGGTTCTCTTTTAGAGAAACTGAGGAGGATGAAAAATTAAATTGAATCGAGCAAGCATCACCCGGCTGTTGATAGACAGCAGTGTTGGCTGAAGTAATGTTTGCAACTCCTTTTAATTCACCCGTACACTCTCCATTGTTGCGTTCAAAATGTATAAAGAAATTTAATTTACCAGCCTTACTATCATCGCGGATGGAGACAATATCCATTTTATCTTTTATATAATCAGCAGAGAATTTATTTTTCCGGGCAAATGTATCGATCGGGTTAATGACTTCCTGTACCCTGTCATCAAGAGGATCTGTCATGATGAGAAGGAACTGGCCAGCTTCATCATTATAAATAAAAACTTCTTTTCCCTCAGCACTTGAACCATCTGGTCTTTTAAGGGAAATAGTTTTGTAAAATGATAGCCTGCGATCCAATCCGCTCACTTGTGCAGTAGCCGGATCATTATCCTCCACAAGCAATGGCAGATAAGCTTTGAATTTATTTTCTTTGTTAAAGCAAAGAACAAGAAGAGTTTTTTTATCCGCAGCGATCGCCTTTGTAAATAAATAAGTCTCCTTCTCTATCGCCACTCTTTTACCCATATAAATTTTTGGCTTTGCGCTTTTACCCAAAACCTTTGACAGCACCGAATCCGGAACAAACTGTGCAAATATTTTAGGGGCTATTAGGAATGAATCCTTCTCTTTTTTATTCAAATCAGTATCGTTCACTTCATAAGGTGGTTTTATTATTTCAAACGATTCAATGAAATCGCTGATACCGACCTCATCAGTGCCGGAAAGGGAAGGTCTTTTCTTATTGCCGCAACTGGTTAACAGGTAAATAGCAAAAAGTAAACAGGTAAGATACCGGAGCATATTCTTCAAATTGTTACCGAATATAAACCTTTCCAATTTTATGCCATAACGAAAGATTTCTTGGAAATGTAACAGGTATTTTTTAGGTTTGCCTAAATTTATTTTTAGTCATGCTTAATTTTTCGACCAGTGAAGAGAATTACCTGAAGACGATCTTTCATTTGCAGACCAAAGATGAAAATGTGTCTACCAATGAACTTGCGGAAAAACTGCAAGCTAAGCCGGCTTCGATCACCGACATGATGAAAAAATTAAAAACCCGCAAGTTGGTTAACTACCAGCCCTACCAGGGTTTTCGGTTAACTCCCGAAGGAAAGAAAGTGGCATTGAGCATTATCCGTCGTCATCGTTTATGGGAATATTTTTTAGCCGAGAAATTGAAATTTAATTGGGATGAGGTACATGAAGTAGCCGAGCAACTGGAACATGTAAGTAGCAAAAAATTAATTGATAAACTGGACGAATATCTCGATCATCCAAAATTTGATCCACATGGTGATCCTATACCTGATACAAATGGGAAAATGGAAACCGGAAAACAAATAAGCTTACAAGAATTGTCTCTTAATAAAACTGCCCGGATCTGCTTTATCGCCAATCAATCCGGGTTATTATTAGAACATTTGAATGAGAAAAAAATAAATATAGGCGCTTCGATCGTTGTAAAAAGAAAATTCAGTTATGATGATTCCCTAGAAATTAAATTAGACAATAAACTGCTGACCATAAGCGGTCAGCTTGCTAAAAATATTTTTGTAAAACATGGATAGCTTGCATAATTACCCTTCTCTAAGTGAGGTTCACCAATCAGTAGATACAACCAGTACAAGAAGACCAGGTTGGAGAAAAATACTTTCGTTTTTCGGTCCTGCCTATCTTGTTAGCGTTGGTTATATGGATCCAGGTAACTGGGCTACTGATCTTGCAGGTGGCAGCCAGTTTGGTTATAAACTCATCTGGGTGTTATTGATGAGCAACCTGATGGCTCTTTTATTACAAAGCTTATCGGCTAGATTGGGAATAGTAAGGGGACGAGACCTTGCGCAAGCAAGCCGTGAAACATATCCACGTTATATCAACTATGCATTGTATGTTTTAGCAGAGATCGCAATTGCCGCATGTGATCTTGCAGAAATACTTGGGATGGCAATTGGATTACAATTACTCACTGGCTTGCCACTTATCTGGGGTGTATTAATTACCGTGCTTGATACATTTCTTTTTTTATACCTGCAGCGTCTTGGCATTCGTAAAATGGAAGCCTTTATCATTGCACTTATTGCTGTCATTGGCATTTCATTTCTTATTGAAATAATTTTAGTCAAGCCTCAATTAAGCGAAGTAGTGACAGGTTTTGTTCCTACAATACCAAATGATACGGCACTATATATAGCAATTGGAATCATCGGCGCCACCGTAATGCCGCATAATTTGTATTTACATTCTGCATTAGTACAAACAAGAAAAATAAAACGGGATGATGCCGGCATAAAAAAAGCATTAAAGCTAAATCTTATTGATAGCACTATTGCTTTGAATCTTGCCTTTTTTGTTAACGCTGCAATACTTGTATTAGCCGCCACCGCTTTTTTTAAAACAGGCCGAACAGATGTCGCCGAAATCAAAGTGGCGCATGAACTACTACCCTCTTTCCTGGGAACCAAATTTGCACCGATCCTTTTTGCCATCGCATTAATAGCATCCGGACAAAGCTCCACTATAACAGGTACACTGGCGGGACAAATAGTAATGGAAGGTTATTTGCAATTGCGTATTGCTCCTTGGGTAAGAAGATTAATGACAAGGCTTATCGCGATAATTCCTGCTGTCATTGTCATTTTAATTAATGGAGAAGATAATATCGATAGCCTGCTGGTATTTAGCCAGGTGATACTGAGTTTGCAACTTGGTTTTGCTATTATTCCCCTGATCCATTTTACAAGTGATAAAAAGACAATGGGGAAATATGCTATTAAGCCATTAGTGGTTGTGCTTGCATCTTTAATTGCTGCTATTCTTGTTTATTTAAATATCAGAATGGTGGTGGAACAGGCGACTAATTATTTTGCAACTTCCGACAATATCTTCTTGAAAGCATTGATCATTATTGCCGGAATATTTTTTGTAGGTCTTCTTGCTATTGCTACAATTTACCCTTTGCGCAAGCGGAAAACAAAAGCTATTATAAAACAAATTCATGCAGAAGCGGGAAGTATAGAATATGCATCAATCCCTTCTTATAACAAAATTGCTATTGCAATTGATTTTAGCGTTAATGACCCGAAGCTAATTGCTCATGCGATAGGGCAAGCCAATAAAAAGACATCATTTGTTTTAATACATGTAGTAGAAAGTGTTTCCGCAAGCATTTATGGAAAAGAAAGTGATGATCTTGAAACAAGAACAGATCAGCAAAAGCTGGATGAATATGTTTCTCAATTAATTTCCCATGGATTTGTTGCCGAAGGCAGGCTTGGTTTCAAAAATCGTTCAAAAGAAATTGTTCGCATAGTGAAAGAAGCAAAAGCTGATATGCTGGTGATCGGCGCACATGGACATACGGGTCTTAAGGATCTTATTTATGGTGAAACAACCGATGCAGTAAGACATGAATTATCGATCCCCGTTTTAATTGTAAATCTTTAATAAAGGTTTTTCCAAATAGAAACCCGGTGGTCAACTATAGAAAATATTTTGTCGCAGGTATCAGGAAAAATTTTCCCAGTAATTCAGATGCAATTATTACTAAAGCGGATTCCCAATACAAAATAATTTCAGCAGATACAAATTTTGCAGCAAGGTCAGCCAATCCAATTGATAAGCGACTTGATTTTTCCGCCTATTTTTTAGCTCTTATAAAAACACTGGATGAACACGGCGAAAAATTTGAGACAACAAGAAAAATTTGTCTTGACATAGTTACCGAATATGTCAGGCCAAAAAATAAACTTCAGCAATTACTAAAAAAACTTCCGCCTAAATTGATCAAGACAAAACTTGCGACAATCTTTTTAAAAGCATTTAATAAAAGAGTAAACAGAAATTCAAACCCTGATGGATTTATTGCCAATATTATAACTGATAAAAAAGAAACGCTGGGGCTCGGTTATGGTGTTGATATCCTGGAATGTGGCATTTGCAATCTTTTTAAGAAACACAACTATCAAAAATATTCTTCGATCCTTTGCGAAGTTGATCATATAACGTCTGATCTTGCCGGTCTTAAACTGGTAAGAAATGGAACGATCGCACTGGGTGCTAAAAAATGTGACTTCAGATGGGAAAGAAAAACCTAGTTCTGGTATACGACTATTTTCTTTGAATGATCTTTTACCAAATGTTTGAAACGACTGAATGTTTCTGGTTTGATATTGAGATAAGAAGCAAGATATTTCTGCGGTACCCGCTGCATTAATTCAGGGTGCCTGGTTACAAAACTTATAAATCTTTCTCTTGGTGAAAGCTTAACAAGCTGACTTAGCCATTTATCTTTAAGAACCATAGTAGCTGTAATAACAAGCCTGCCAAGCCGCTGCATTTTTTCGGATGATGAATACATTTTTTCAAGACATTCATAAGTGATAGAACTCAGTTCAGTGGGTTCTATTGTTTCAATAGAAAACTCTGAAGGGGTGCGGCTGTGAAAAGATTCCTGTGCATGAATGATATGACCTTCAGCAGAAATTTGCGTGTTTACCTCTTCGTTGACTTTCTTATAATATTTCCGCACAAGCCCTGAATCAATAAAGTTGATATAATTCTCAACTTCCCCGGCCGTGGTAATGATGGACTTTTTATCAAAATGTCTTTTAATAATACAGGGAGCTATTAACTCATTGTACTCATCAATACTCAGGGGAATAAACTTATTTAGAAAATCGAGGAGGGATTTCTGATGGCTCATAAGATTGCTACTAATACCGTAAGATACTAAACTATTGATTCAAATCAACCAAAATTTATAAATATGACAAAATCGGGCGGAAATTTTATTGTTTCGCGACCAGGTGTTTCATCCTGCTAAAAGTTTCGGGCTTAATATTCAGGTAAGATGCAAGGTATTTTTGAGGCACCCGCTGCAACATATGTGGATGAGCATTTACATAATCAAGAAATCGTTCCCTTGCGGATTTTAGCAGCCGAAAATAACGGCTCTCTTCTTTTTTAACATACATGCCAGTCAGGATAAGTCGCCCAAGACGTTCTCCCTGTGGGAATTTATCCAAAGCTTCTTCCATTTTATCATATGTAAGGGAAAGCATTATGGTTGGCTCCAATGTTTCTACAAAAACCAGCGATGGAGAACGGGTAAGAAAAGATATCTCCGAATGGATCACATGACCCTCGGTTGCAAGTTGTAAAATCATATCGCTTTTCTTCACTCGTACATATTTCATAATAAGTCCCTTCACAACCATATTCAGGTAATTATCAACTTCACCTTCCTTTACAAGGATCGTTCTCTTTTCAACCTGCCTGATCTCACAATAAGAAAGAAGCATTTTCAATTCATCAATAGTAATTGTCATGAATCGTTGCAAATAACGATGTGCATATTCAATAAGCGAGGGGTTAATATTTATTAGATTGGTCATTACTTTGGATTCATCAGGTGTTTTAACCGGCTAAAGGTTTCCGGTTTAATATTTAGATAGGATGCAAGATATTTTTGAGGCACCCGCTGCAACAGGTCAGTATTTTCGTTCATGAATTTTACAAAACGTTCACGGGTGGAAAAACGAATATTATCCATGAGCCGCATTTCCTGAACCAGAAAATACTGTGTTGTCATAATGCGACCAAGCTTTTCCCATTTCTTCGAACTTCTGTACATCCCTTCTAACTTTTGCCTTGAAATAGCAAATGCTGTGGTCGGTTCAAGTGTTTCCACAAAATATTTTGAAGGTTCTCCAGTTAAAAATGATTCACCAGAACCAATAATACCACCTTCTTTAACAATATGAGTAATGATCTCCTGGTCCTTTTTTAAAAAATATTTTCTTATGAGCCCGGTTGTAATAAAATACATAAACTCTTCTACTTCGCCCGGTTTTGTCAGTATGGTCTTTTTCTCAAACTGACGAGGCTCGGTCCAGGCTAATAGTTCTGCAAAATCTTCTACAGTAACTTTTATAAACTGGTTTAAGAAAGTCAGCAGGTCATTGATCATACTCGAAGATATTCCATCCGGCACATCAACAAATCATTTTTTCATCATTTTATGCTTCTTTTTCCAAAAAAAAATATTCTTATGCCAGGTTGAAAAGATCCGGAAGTTTTTGAATTGCTTTTGTACCATTGCTTCATTTCCGTAGGTTTGCGCCCTGCTTGCCGATAATTATTTTGGTTAATAAATTTAAATCCATGGCAAATAAAATTAAAGTAACAAACCCGGTTGTAGAACTAGATGGCGATGAAATGACACGCATTATTTGGAAGTTCATTAAAGAAAAACTCATTCTCCCCTACCTTGATATTGATATTAAATATTACGATCTCGGTGTTGAGTATCGTGATGAAACCAATGACCAGGTTACGATCGATGCAGCTAATGCAATTAAAAAATATGGTGTAGGAATAAAATGCGCCACCATCACTCCCGATGAAGCAAGGGTAGAGGAGTTTAAGCTTAAACAAATGTGGAAGAGCCCGAACGGAACTATCCGTAATATTTTGGATGGTACCGTGTTTCGTGAGCCGATCGTTATAAAAAATATCCCAAGATTAGTTACAAACTGGACAGCACCGATCATTGTGGGCCGTCATGCTTTCGGTGATCAATACCGGGCAACAGATACAGTGATCAAAGGAAAAGGGAAACTGACAATGACATTTACACCTGAGGGCGGTGGTGCACCACAAACATTTGAAGTTTTTAATTTCAAAGGAGATGGTGTTGCATTGACAATGTATAATACGGATGAAAGTATTATGGGTTTTGCAAGGAGCTGTTTTAATATGGCACTAAGCAAAAAATGGCCACTCTATCTTTCTACAAAAAACACCATCCTTAAAAAATATGATGGCCGATTCAAAGATATTTTTGAAGAGATCTATCAAAAAGAATTTAAAGCACAGTTTGATGCTGCCGGTATTGTATACGAGCATCGACTGATTGATGACATGGTAGCAAGTGCATTAAAATGGAATGGGAATTTTGTTTGGGCCTGTAAAAACTATGATGGTGATGTACAAAGTGATACGGTTGCGCAGGGTTTTGGTTCATTAGGCTTAATGACTTCTGTGCTTGTGACACCTGATGGAAAAACAATGGAGGCAGAAGCTGCACATGGTACCGTTACCCGTCACTATCGCGAATATCAAAAAGGAAGACCCACTTCAACAAACCCTATTGCATCCATTTTCGCATGGACAAGAGGACTTGCTTTTCGAGGTAAGCTGGATGGCAATGAAGCATTGGTAAAATTTGCTGATGCACTGGAAGCGGTTTGCATAGAAACTGTAGAAGAAGGGAAGATGACAAAGGATCTCGCGGTTTGTGTTCATGGAAATAAAGTAAACCACGGCGAGCATTATTTATATACTGAAGAATTTTTGGATGCTATTGATAGTAATTTGAAGAGGAAGCTGGGATAAATAAGTATTGTAAAGAAAAAATCATCCCGGTCGTTGACTGGGATTTTTTATTGACATCATAATTAATTCAATTAGATTTTATCCATACATCGTGCAATCAGACTGATAGCTGCATCATGTAAGAAATTTATGGTAAGTAGAATTTCTTTTATAACGCTGCTCTTATCCTTTTTCACTTTGTTTTCTTCTACAACAAGAAAAGACGCTATTACAAAGTTGGAAATGCATTTAAGTGCCTTTGGAGTTGAATCTGATGACTTCCCTTCAATAGATGTATATATTGATTTTATAAATGATTCCAGCAATTGTCATAAATGGTATTATAACCCGAAACATAAAGATTCAACATATCGGCTAACTTCGGCAGAAATGAAAACGATATTGTCGTTATTGGAGACCACGGACCTGAATGAAATAAAGACTACTTATAAAAGTCAAATGTCAGATCAGCCAACTTCAACTGCCATAATTTTTGCAGGCGACAGGAAAATTGTAATCAATGATTACGGCTTACAGGCAGATGATCCATTAAAAAGCATGTATAAACTGGTGTATAGGTTTTGATTCCCCACCCTTAACAATTCTTTACGCCCCTTTTACTTTCATTTCCCCCAATAATTTCGGATTTTGTATAGGCAAATTAGATCCGTACTATGATTGGTTAATTAAACACCACGACTATGACAGCACCTATACTCCGAAACTTATTCTTTATTCTTTTTCTTACAGCTTGTTCCGCCTCACGAAACAGCAGTATAAATCCAGACAATACGAATACACTAAATTCTGAAGCACCCGAACAGCCTTTATTAGCAGCAGATATACAGCCTCAGTCATTGAATGATCTGCCACAAACTCAGGATGGTGGTTTTGTATTAAAGCCTGGCTTTTATGAAACAGAATTTAAGACTTATTGCTTGCAGCCGGGAACACCAGATCCAAAACAAGGTGATGCGTATCTGCAAGGTCCAATTACAGGTTACAGGAAAGAGATCGTAGAATCGGTATTGTTGAACTCAAGAGATAAAAAGAATATCGATCAAAGAAATATCCAATTGCTTCTCTGGTCAATCGTTAGTCGTTCAGATTATAACCGCCTCTCTCCTGCTGTACAAATGGACGCCATGAAGTTGCTGACCCCAAAACAAATTTTTGAGTTAAAAGGTGGTGTGGTTGGTACGATAAAAACTTTTGCTTCTTCAACCGGCGTATTAAATGCGAACAGCGATATGAAGCGATTATTTGAGACCAGTGTTAACTCATATGAAACTTATGAAAACATTGCTGTGCGAAGAGAACAATCAAAGATCGTCAAGCAAGGAGTAAAATACGATCAATGGTATAAGCAAAGTGAGAATTATTATGTTCGCTATTTCCCCGAAAGCTATAAGAAAGTAAAGATACAGATATACGTTCCCGATGGTCTGTTGGATGCCGACAATAAACTCAATGGCGAATATGTAGTGTTTGACCCGACGGGTCAGCAAGCAATACCTGCTTTTACAAATGCTCAACGCTTAGGTATTGGAGCACCAGTGATCGATGTGATAAGAGCAATTATTAACGTGAATAAAAAACAGGCTCCCCCTCCAAAAAAACACACGAAGAACCCGGTACCCACACATCCTGGTCTATAAAAAGATGTTTTAATAATTTTAAATCCCGGTTAGTTATCCCGGGATTTTTATTGATATTGCTCTTTTAATATTATTGACTAGATCAGCTTTATAATTAATATTTTCACGAAACTAAAGAAAGGCATAATGGCTTCAAAGATCAAGACAAGTATTTCTATTATTATCGGCATTATATTATTACTGCTGATCTCGACATTGATCTTTTCATTATACACCATCAATAAATTAAGGAGCAACCTGAAGATCCAGGTTCATACCCAAACGGTGATCCAAGCACTGAAAGACAACTTGATTTTCCTGGTGGATGCCGAAACCGGTGAAAGAGGATTTCTCATCACTTCTGACAGTAGCTATCTCCAACCTTATAATTCAGCACTTCTAAACATTAATGCCAATACTGCACAACTCCGGTCACTTATTAGCGATAATCCCGTTCAAAGGAGAAATATAGATAGCCTTGAAAAATACATTAACCTGAAAGTTTCCTATACAAAAAATCTGATCACCCTAAAACACCAGGGCGACGACAAAGCAATAAAAGAGATACTGATATTGAACCGCGGAAAATATTTCATGGACCAGGTAAGAACTATCAATTACAAGATGGAATCGGAGGAGAGGCATCTTTTTGAAACAAGACAAGCAAACACAAATAAAAGTATCTCCAATGCCGAAACAGTTTTTATTATTGAAGGCATTTTTGCTATTCTCACCACTTTATTTTTAGCAACCGTCATCATTCAGGAGTTAGACAGGCGAACAAGAACAGAAAAGAAGCTCAGGGATTATAATATAGAATTAGAAAGGAAGAACAGGGAAATAGAACAGTTTGCTTATATAGCATCGCATGATCTGCAGGAGCCATTAAGAAGCATTTCGAATTTTTCAAACCTATTATCAGAGAAATTGTCAGCAAACCCTGACACCAGAGTGCAGGAGTACATTGGATATATAAAAGGTGGCTCAAGCCGTATGTCAAACCTCATTTTTGATCTTTTAGAATATTCGCGAATTGGAAAAGACGCGACCAAATCTGTGATCGATTGCGACAAATTGGTTAATGAAGTTATCACAGACATGTCTGCCGATATCAAAGGAAACAATGCAGAGATACGTGTTTCAAAGCTACCTGTGGTAAATGGATATATCTTTCTTAAATCACTCTTTCAAAATTTATTAAGCAATGCTATCAAATTTCACCAGCCGGGTATTCGTCCCTTTATAAATATTTCTGCAATTGACAAAGGAACAGAGTTTCAATTTTCAATACAGGATAACGGGATTGGTATTGAAAAAATTTATCGTGAACGAGTATTTATAATTTTTCAACGACTTCATTCCCGGTCAGAATACGAAGGTACCGGCATTGGGCTTTCCCAGTGTAAAAAGATCATTGAACTTCATGGCGGTAAAATATGGATAGAATCCGAACCTGGAAAAGGAACTACATTTGTTTTTACAATACCTAAATCTTAAAAGACAGGAGATATGAAACGAAAGCTAGAATGTATTTTATTGGTTGATGATGATCCGGACGATAATATGTATCACCGTATCATTATTGAAGAAATGAATATTACCGATAATATTGATGTCGTTTTAAATGGTTTGGAAGCAATAACCTATTTAAAAAAAGACAACCAAGCTCCCCCCGAACTCATCTTTTTAGATATTAATATGCCCAAAATGAATGGCTGGGAGTTTTTAGATCAATACAAACATTTAGATGCGAAACAAAGAGCAAGAGTGGTTATTGTAATACTGACCACATCCGCAAATCCTGATCATCTTAAAAAGGCTCAACAAATAAAAGAAGTAACAGGCTTTGAAACAAAACCTCTAAGCAAAGAAATGATGTCAGAAATCTTGAAAGAACATTTCCAGGATTACTTGTGAGAAATACCGATAATCTATTCGACTAAAATTAATCTTTAGACCCTGATCGATTATGATCGGGGTTTTTATTTCCGTATATTTAAATTCCACCAATCAAAAAAGAAATTTCTATGAGTTTTTCAATTGCCATATCAAAACACAGGGTGCCATTTAAAAAAAACATTTGGTTATTTGCATTTATTGCGGTGTTTGTTTTTGTATGGGCCAATTCTTTTATCGGCACTACCGATACTGCTAATTGGCTTCTCGAAAACACATTGTCTTTTATTTTTGTTGCCTTTTTAATTATAACCTTTAAGAAACATCAATTTAGTGATCTCAGCTATCTGCTTATTTGCATCTATTTATGCTTACATGTCTATGGGTCCAAATATACCTATGCCGAAAATCCATTTGGATATTGGCTTAAGGATGTTCTTCACCTGTCAAGAAATCACTATGATCGTATAGTGCATTTTTGTTTTGGTTTTTTACTTGCCTACCCTATGCGGGAAATGTTCTTAAAATGGTTAAAGTACCCGAGATGGGTAGCCTGGTTATTGCCAATTGAAATAACACTTTCCATTAGCGCCTTTTATGAATTAATTGAATGGGCTGTTGCTGATATGTTTTTCAAAGAACATGGAGACGCTTATTTAGGAACGCAAGGTGATATTTGGGATGCGCAAAAAGATATTTTCGTGGCATTTTGCGGAGCTATTATTGCCACTACAATTGTATCATTGGTAAAGAAGATCTTCAGGATACATGAGGAATAAATTTTGAAAACATGTAAATCATACGGCTCTTACTCCCGGCAATTTCACATTTACACGGGAAATCGATGGGGCACATCCGCTTGGTGAACAGGTATCTGCCTTTTTTATTTGGATAGATCAGTAAAGAAAATACAATGAATTTGCAGAAAGGACTTCCTGTCCTACATAAGTTTATAACCAAAATGAATTATTTTTAAGATCCGGCGGCAATTGTCCGGGATTTTGCATCTTTAATAAAACATCTTACTTACACATGAAAGCTCTTACTACTACTTTAATAACTATCAGTCTTATTTTGATCAGCCAGTTTTGTATTTCGCAGAAAACTACTCAAGACCCATGGAAACCAGACCAATTATATGCGCCTTCCGATCTTGCAGCTACAATTAATGATAAGGATGCAAAACAACCGGTCATCTATAGCATCGGTCCTTCAGCATATATCAAGGGATCGATTGATATTGGTGACACAAAAGAAAAAGCGAACCTGGATAAGTTGAAAGAGCAGGTTAATAAACTCCCAAAGAATACTGACATTGTGATCTATTGCGGTTGTTGTCCATTTGAACATTGCCCGAATATCCGTCCTGCATTTGAGCTCCTGGCAAAAATGAAATTCACCAATTATAAATTGCTCAATCTTGAGCATAATATCAAAATTGATTGGATCAATAAAGGCTATCCGCGCAATTAACAACCAAAACATATGAAAAGATCATTTTTTGCCAGCGCATTAACTGCTGGTTTAGTTGCAGGCATTTTAGATATTACTGCTGCTTGTATACATGCCTATTTAAGAAATGGCACTACTCCTGAACAGGTACTAAGAGGAATTGCAGGCGGAGCATTTGGTAAAGAAGCAGCAGCAAATGGAAATATGATGATCCTTTGGGGGCTTCTGTTTCATTTTCTTATCGCAATCTCATTTACATTTTTCTTTTTTTTATTGGCAAAAATGGCCCCTTCATTGGTTACCTATCCGATAATTATCGCAATCATTTATGGTGCCTTTGTTTGGGCATTTATGCGATATGTCGTCTTGAATTATATTTCAACCATCAAGATTGGTCCGATCGTTGGGCAAGAAAAGATCATCAATGCCATTATTGGCGCAGTGATCCTCATGATTTGTATTGGATTAACTGATGCACTATTGGCAAAGAGATATTTAAAAACAAATGTATAATTAGTTAATGACAAATTATTTGATAGTACCAGGATTGGGAAACTCTGGCCCCGAACACTGGCAAACATTTTTTGAAAACTCCAGTGATAATTTCAAAAGAATTATCCAGCAAGAATGGGATGCTCCAGCTTGTAACGATTGGGTGACCACCATTGAAAAATCTGTTTCTGACCACGATCCTGCCACTGTTATTTTAATAGGGCATAGTTTAGGATGTACAACGATTGCTCATTGGGCAAATCGCTACAAGAAAAAAATAAAAGGAGCCTTATTAGTTGCGCCAAGTGATGTTGAAGCACAGGAATATACTTTTCCCGCAAAAGGATTTTCGCCAACTCCAACAGAAAAAATTAATTTCAAAACGATTGTTGTTGCAAGCGAAGATGATCCCTGGGTTTCGTTACAAAGAGCGAAGCATTTTGCGGAAAACTGGGGAAGCGAGTTTGTAAATATTGGAAAAGCCGGGCATATTAACGCAGCTTCGGGTCATAAAGAATGGAAAGAAGGTTTAGACATTTTAAAAAGGCTTGCTGACAAATAAAAAGAAATGTCATGATCAGATTGATCCGAACTGATTCAGATTGCAATGATTTTATTGAACTCGTAAAGCTTCTTGATGCAGAATTGGCAATATTGGATGGAGAAGAACATGCGTTTTATGCGCAGCTCAATAAAACTAATAAAATTAAACATGTGATCGTCGCATATGAAAATGACAAGCCAATAAGTTGCGGCGCAATAAGAGAATATTCTACAGTGACAACGGAAATTAAACGGATGTACACGCTGCCCGAAAACAGGGGAAAAGGAATTGCCACAAAAATTTTAAATGGATTAGAAAAATGGGCTTCTGAATTATCTTATCAAAAATGCATTTTGGAAACGGGCAAACGACAACCCGATGCCATCTGGTTATATAAAAAGAATGGATATAAAACTATTCCTAATTATGGCAAGTATGTTGCTATGGAAAACAGCGTCTGTTTTGAAAAAGAGATCCGCTAGAAATTGAAGCAGTTATTTCCCAACTATACGGCTTATTTTTTTACTGCAAACTCATAAATATAAGGTGGCTTACCATGCCTCGCTTCTGTACTGATATATAAATTTCCCTTTGCATCAAAACAAATTCCTTCCGGCTGCGGCAGCATTTCTTTTTCCAGGTAATCAAACGCTTTTAGTCTTCCCTCATGTGTAAACTGCGCAATACATTTGGTATCCTTGGTCGAAATTATAAATATGTCATGTGTGATCGGATGAACAGCGATGGCAGCAGGATAAAAATCGATCTTCTCTCCTGCTACAATTTCAAAATCACTTTTCTTTATCATCATAAATGGAGCTGGCTTTAGGGAATCTGCTTTTGTGTCAAATTCAAAAATTGCTCTTGTCGAACTCTTTTCACCTTCCAAACCTGCATCATCTTTACAAGCGACAAGTAAGTTACCCGATACAGGATCGTACGCCAATCCTTCTGTATTATTATCTTTCTTGAGCCAGGTCTTTGTTCTTTCTGAAGTAACTCCCTTTTTCTTATTTACGATCTTAAATATTGCACCATGACTCCATAATGCGTAAACAGTATCTCCAATAACAGCGAGATCTTCAAAATCAAATTTTTCTTTATCAGTTTCTTTGAATTCAGTCTTATTTATGATGGCTGCAGAAGAATCACCGAGTTTGAGTTCATATAAGATGGGACGAAGGTCTTCTATCGCTAACAATCTGTCATTTTTAAAAAATGTAATGCCTGATATTTCTCCAAGACTATCCGAAAGAACCCATTTTTTTACGGGATTCACCAGGTCATAATTAGTAGACAGGATTGAAACAGGCTTTGGGCCTTCTTCTTTTTCCTTTTTGTTTTTCGGTTTGTTGTTACAGGAGTTATGAAACAATAAACCAGTTATTAGCACCAGTGATCTTAACAAATAAAATATTCTCATCTGATTAATTTTTTATTTCTTTTCAGGTTGAACCAATTTTTGTGCCATGCTAAGGATCTCACCTGTTTGTTTTGCATTCACCCAATTTATTTCTTTATCCTTTTTAAACCATGTCATTTGTCGCTTGGCATATTGTCTCGTATTCTTTTTTATCTCTTCAATAGCAGTCGCTAAAGTAATCTTTCCGTCAAGGTGTTCAAATATTTCTGAATAACCTACGGTCTGCAATGCATTAACATCGCGATAACCTTTCAATGAATTTACTTCCTCCACAAGCCCATCCAGCAACATCTTATCAACCCTTGAATTTATGTTTTTATGCAACTCTTCCTTCGGCAATTCCAACCCGATCTTTATTATATTAAATGGCCGCTCCGTCTTTTTATTTTTTCTGAATGAAAGAATGGATCGTCCTGTTGATTCCACAACTTCTAATGCCCTCATTGTTCTTTGCGGGTTCTGTATTTCCCCAACTTTATAGAATTCCGGGTCCTTTATCTTCACCTGGTCCTGCAACCAGGGTAATCCATGCAATTCATACTCTTTAATGATATTTTTTCGAATTGCTTCATCAGTCGGCGGTATCTCATCTAAGCCTTCGCAAAAGGCTTTGATATAAAGACCTGTTCCACCGACCATAATAATTATATCATACGTTTTAAAAAGCTCTCCTGCCTTTTGTAAAGCAAACTTCTCAAAGAAGGCAGCATTAATATTTTCTTTGATAGAACAGGAAGCAATGAAATGATGTGACACTTCCTTTAATTCTTCATCGGACGGTCTTGCTACACCGATTTTTAATTCTTTAAAACATTGGCGGCTATCCACAGAAATTATTTCAGTATGAAAATATTTTGCAAGTGCAATAGCCGCAGAAGTTTTACCAACAGCGGTTGGGCCGCAAATAATAATAACAGTTTTTTGCTTTGGAGACTTCAAGGAATGTTCAATTTTCAATGCTCAATTTGCCTCGCACTGCTTTAATTGTACTTAAACATTGAGTATTGAGCATTTTAAATTTTTATGCTTCTTCCACAGGCCCTTCTTCACTTTCTTCACTCTCTTCTTCAGATCCTTCTTCAGCTAATCCGAGGTCTTCTCCTTCTTCATCTTTTGTGGCAAAACCTTCGGCTCCTTGTGTCAGGTCATATTTTTCCTCCACATCTGCAAACTTTGCTCCGAGTAAGCCTTTAGTACCGTATTGACTTGGGGCTATTCCTTCGGTTCGAACAGTAGCGGGATAACTGAGTTTTGCATTCTCTTCTTTGGAAACGTTTATCAATTCAACCATAAAGCTCCAGTTCTTATTGAAGTCATAATTGTAAATAAACTTTTGCCCTGGATTTTTTATTTCACTGCCAACAGTTGTATCCTTCATCAGCAATGGTACAGCTTTGTAATCCTTTTCATATACTTCAAGCGATATCTCTCTTCCTCTTTGCCAATGATCATTGCTGCGGAAAAATGTTGCCTTGTGCTTGTTGTCAAACTCATAGGCTTTTAATATTGCTTCATGTAATTCAAAAAAAGATTGTGTATGCCGGATAACGACATCACGATAAATGCTATCATCGTCTTCAAAATAGATCCTGAATTTTAATATTGCCATATGTCAAAAATACGATTTATGAATCAAGTCGCGATATCTATCAGGAACGAAAACCAGATTTCACGGGTTTTAAATTTAACTCGCCTGCTTTTGCCAGCATGAATTCATATGCATCATCATAATTATTGGGTATCACACCATCAAGTATTGCATCTTTTATAGCATCCTTGATTATTCCAACAGGTTTTGAAGGCTTTAATCCAAATATTTCCATGATCATTTCCCCATTGATCGGTGGTTGCCAACTACGAATGCGATCCTTCTCTTCCACTTCTTCGCAGCGCTTCCTCACCAACTTGAAATTTTCCATATACTTCTTCACCTTCCATTTATTCTTAGAAGTAATGTCCGCTTCGCAAAGTATCATCAGTGCATCAAAATCCTCGCCAGCATCAAACAACAACCGGCGAATAGCAGAGTCTGTAATATTTTCTTTTGTTAAACTTATTGGACGAAGATGTAACTCCACCATTTTACGTACAAACTTCATTTTTTCGTTAAGCGGTAGTTTCAACTTTGTAAAAATCTTTGGCACCATTCTTCCACCGACCACTTCATGACCATGAAATGTCCACCCATGACCCTCTTCAAATTTTTTTGTCACAGGTTTGGCAATATCATGCAGAACAGCCGACCATCTTAGCCAAGTATCATCGGTTTTCTCCGAAATATTATCAAGCACTTTTAATGTATGATAAAAATTATCCTTATGACCCATTCCATCTTTATACTCTGCACCGGCAAGATCCACCATTTGAGGAAAAATAATATGTAACAACCCGGACAAGTATAAAAGGTCAAATCCAATTGACGGTACCGGGCTATCAATAATTTTTATAAGCTCATCTGTTATTCTTTCCTGTGAAACAATGGTGATACGATCTGCCTCATCTTTTATAGCCTGGAAAGTTTTTTGCCCGATCGTAAACCCCAGTTGTGAAGAAAAACGAATGGCTCGCATCATTCGCAGCGGATCATCACTGAAAGTTTGCAAGGGCTCAAGTGGTGTACGGATAATTCCTTTTTCTATATCACTGATGCCATCAAACGGATCAATAAGTTTTCCAAAATCTTTTTCATTTAAACTTATTGCCAGTGCATTGATGGTAAAGTCACGACGATCCTGGTCATCTTTTAAATTTCCCGGAGTAACAGCTGGTTTACGTGAATGATAGAGATAACTTTCCTTGCGGGCACCCACGAATTCCAGGTCGAAATCACTAACCTTGATATGTGCAGTACCAAAATTTTTAAAATAACTAACCTTTGGTTCAGGCTTAAAATGTTTTGCAACGGCTCTGGCTAATGCAATCCCATCTCCCGTACAAACAATATCTGCATCCTTGGTTTTGCGTCCAATGATCTTATCTCTTACAAAGCCACCAATCAAATAAGTTTCCACGCTCAACTCTTCGGCAGCGTGGGCAATCTTCTTAAGAATGAACAATTCCTTTTCTGTGCATTTAATATCCATAGACGATGGCAAAGATAATTGATGTATTGGCTATGGACGAAGAATGGTAACTATCCCTTTATCCCATTTAATAAGTGAAGATGGCTGAGCAGAAGTTTCATCCTGTTGTTTGTATTCAACAACATAATCAACTCCATTTTTTATTTCGTCGCTTATTTCTTTAAAAAATTTGGGAGCAACCATCCCGGAAATATTTGCCGATGTAGAGACGATCGGCTTTCTGAATCTTTTTATAAGCTGGCGACAGAATTCATCTTTGCAAATCCGAATTGCAATTGAACCATCTTTCGCAACAAGATTATCAGCAAAACCTAATGCTCCCTCATAAACCACTGTTGTCGGTTTTGTTGCTTTATCTAAATAATCAAACAAAGAAAGATCAGGAGCCGCCACATATTGCATAATATCTTTTTCAGCAGCCACCAGCACTATCATTGCTTTTTCATCACTGCGTTTTTTTAACTTATAAATTTTTTCTACCGCTTTTTCGTTCGTTGCATCGCAGCCAATACCCCAAACAGTGTCGGTCGGATAAAGGATCAACCTATCACTTCTCAATACTTCCAAACATTTCTCTATATCTTTTTCAAAAATCTTCATTCTTTCAACATTTAACCTTCAACTTTCAACTACTTCTTTCAAACTCTCATAAACTTTCATCACGTTCGCTGCACATTTATGTTGCGTAAAATTTTGTGCATGTTGCCAGCCTTTTTCTTTTAATGCTTCTGTAAATGACCCATCAGCAAAAATGGTTTTCATTCCCTCGGCTATTTCTTCTGAACTGTTCGGGTCTACATAATACGCACCATCACCACCCGCTTCCGGTAAACAAGAAACATTTGAAGTAATAACCGGTAAACGGCTCCACAAAGCTTCCAATACCGGTATTCCAAAGCCTTCAAAAAAAGAGGGATAGATCATTGCTATTGCTGATTGGTAGATCGCCGGAAAATCTTCGGCTTTTAAAAAGGAAGAAGCAACTTTTGCCAAAGGATCTTCGGATAAAAAAATGATCTGTTTATCCAACCCATTCTGTTTGATGAAATCTTTTACCTGTTGTTTGTATTTAGTTCCGTTACCTATTACGACAAGCGGGATGTCAAGCTCATTTCGTAAAAGATAAATTGCCTTACAAATCCCCATCAGGTTTTTTCTTTCGATGATGGAGCCGACATAAAGAAAATACTGATCAGGGAGTGAATATTTCTCTTTTATTTGTTGCCTGACTTTCTCACTAACTGTTGAAGCAAATGCAGGATTACAACTCTGGTAACAAACAGAGATTTTCTCTGCCGGAGTTTTGTAGAACTCCATTATATCCATTTTTGTCTGTTCACTGATAGCAATTACTTTATCTGCGTGATCGCAGGCATACCTGAATTTTCTTTTATAGATCTCAACATCGATCCTGGAATACTGTTCGGGGAAACGTTCAAAGATCACATCATGAATGGTAACAACTGACCTGATATCTGTCATATGTATATCAAGCGGAATTTCGTTGCTTAGCCCATGATAAATATCAATGCCAAGTCTTTCGAGATCACTTTTTATCCAGGTGCTTCGCCAAACAGACGCCAAGGTTTTATGCAGCAGGCCTGATGGCAGCACTTCATGAATATTCTTTCCATTTAGTTTAAACAGTTCTGATGGTTTGGGATTAAAAAGAAAATATTCATTCTGCGGAAAATATTCTGCAAGCGAACGGATCAGTGTCCGGCTATAATGTCCCAAACCAGTTCCGTTATGATATGCCCTTTTTGCATCGAAGCCGATATTCATTCAGCAAATGTAACCGGGAAAAAGGCAATTGAAAAAAGGATAGATAAAATGGCAGCAGAAACCTGTCGCCTTTAATATCAACAATTCTGAAAGGGACATAATCATAATTGAAAATCAAGCTTTCTAAATTTAGACTTGTGGCATATATTTATGTGTTGTGCGCCATGCCACTTAAAATTTGCAGGCTAATGAACATTCTTTGGAAACTCATTTATCTAAGTTTATTCATTGGGGCTTGCAGCAATCGAAGTACTTCGGTATCAGGTGCTACAATTAAAAGAATGACCAACTACTTTTACTGACTCAATATTTGAGGTTTACAAAATTGATTCAGTTAATAATTTCTATTTAATATATGCAAAGAGGTCAGACAGTTTACTTAAGATCGTTTCGAGTAAACCACTAAGTAATAATTGCCAAAGTCTTAAGCTGAATCAAAAATATTATTTTTCTCTTCATTCAATTTGGACAAAACCTATTATGATTGGCAATGTAAATATCTCCCCTTCGCAAACTCCGCATGTAACCGGTTTGGCTTTTGACGATTCAACAATTATTAGAATTGACAGAAAAAATGGCATTTATGATTTGTTCAATTGTGACAATATTCTAGGATTATCTTATAAAACTAAATAGTTGGGCAGGCACGAACGCACAACAAAAGTATTGCTGCAAGCAGGCCTGGACATTGAAACATCAGCAATTTGCATCGCTGTGCTTTAGTTCGGGGTTGACGAATAACTATTTGGCTTTAGTTGTTATCTTCAATTTTAAAATCAACATTCAGCAGCAGTTCCGGGCTGGACATTATAAAATATCCCACCTGCAGCAATACCTAATCGTTGTGGTCATAAAAAACTTGATAGTGGACACATATACAGAAACATTTGACACTTGGAATAAAGTTGCAAAACTATATCAAGAGAAGTTTATGGATTTGGACTTGTACAATGATACCTATGACACATTTTGTGAGGAAGTAAATATAGAAAATGCGACAATTTTAGAAATTGGATGCGGTCCAGGAAATATCACAAAATATCTTCTTAACAAAAGACCAGACTTTAGCATTGAAGGAATTGATATTTCGCCAAATATGATTGAGTTAGCAAAAACAAATAACCCAAAAGCCGACTTTAAAGTTATGGACTGTAGAGAAATAGACAAGTTGCAAAGTAAGTTTAACGGTATTATTTGTGGATTTTGTTTTCCATATTTATCAGAATTTGACAGCTCAAAAATAATTAAAGACTGTGCAACCTTACTTAAAGACAAAGGAGTTTTATACATAAGTTTTGTTGAGGGTGATTATCTCAAATCAGGTTTCCAAATTGCGAGTAGTGGCGACAGAACCTACTTTTATTTTCACACATTAGACAGTTTAACAAAAGAGCTAAAAGACTCTAGCTTTGAAACAATTAAATTATTTCACAAAAACTACAAAAAAAATCTCGCAACAGAAGAAATGCACACAATTATAATAGCAAGGAAATAAACGAACGCACAGCATTGCATTGGCAAAATGCCGGGGACAACAAAGATCATTTCAACTTTTGGAATTCTATTGTACTTTAGTGAGGCGATGTTAGAAAATAAAGTTACGCTGCGGCCGGGCTGTATCAATTCTATTTCCGGAACTTCGGCAATGCTGACCGTTATCAGCAACCTCAGTTATCCAACAACTTTTAAGGTTATTGATTAGTTAATTGGAAAGCTAAGAATAATATCCTAGAAAAAGATCCTACCTTGGTTTACCATACATTTTTAATGTAAGAAAAGGTTCATTTTGAAAATTTCAAATTATGGAAAAAAGAACTTTCGCTAACCCAGCCATTAACGATGCTGCCACATTTTTAAAAACTTCTGCAGAAACAAATGGAGAGTATACCCTTATAGAAATAGATCTGGGTAAGAGTGATGGCCCACCTTTACATTATCATAATGCATTTTCAGAGAAATTTCAGGTACAAGAAGGCATTTTATACCTACAAATAGGAAAGAATAAAAAAATATTAAAGATCGGTGATTCAGTAACTGTTCCTGCTGGAACACCCCATCGGTTTTATAATGAAACAAATGATCCGGTTAAATTTCATATCACACTTCAGCCGGGGCATACTGGTATGGAGAATTTTATAAAAATATTTTACGGCCTTGCATCCGATGGCCTTACTGATAAAAAAGGAAAGCCAAAAAAATTTTCTCATCTCGCAGTAGCGTTGATAATATCAGACTCAAATGCACCAGGATGGATGTCCTTGCTCTCGCCTATTATTCGCAGCGTAGCCAGGCGTGCTAAAAAGGATGGAACAGAAAAATGGTTATTAGATAGGTACTGCAGTTAATGACCTGGTAAACCTATAGCTAACACCGGGTGTGCATCGAGACTGGTTGAATGCTGGAACAATCCTCAGTAATTTTTTAAATTTTCCTCAAATCATTTCAGGGCGATGCAATGAATGCCGATAGCTATTTGGACTAAGCCAGTAACATAATTATATTTATTTTCTAAGTGATAGTATAGACTGTATTTTTAGTCTCCAAACTAACAACAATGAAAAGAAGAGATTTTATTACCAGCAGCACGATCGCTACCACAGGACTTAGTTCAGTATTGATCGCTTCCTGCAACCCAGTCGATAAACCTGTGAAAGCCGAAGGAGTATCTGTAGAAAATGTTCCTGCCTTTGAGCTGAATGAAGAAAGTATTTCTTCATTGCAGGAGAAAATTGCTGCCGGTAAATACAGCTCCGAGCAATTAACCAAGTTATACCTTGACCGCATTGATGCAATTGATAAAAAAGGACCCATGCTAAATGCAGTGATCGAAATAAATCCTGATGCAATGAGCATTGCAAAAGCAATGGATAATGAAAGAAAGTCTGGTAAAACAAGAGGGCCATTGCATGGCATTCCTGTTTTAATAAAAGACAATATTGATACAGCAGATAAAATGCAAACAACTGCCGGATCGCTTGCACTGGAAGGACATATTGCAGCGAACGATTCTTTTGTTGCAAAAAAATTAAGAGACGCAGGCGCTGTTATTATGGGTAAAACAAACCTGAGTGAATGGGCGAATTTTCGTTCTTCTCATTCGAGCTCAGGATGGAGCAGCCGTGGCGGACAAACCAAATGTCCTTATATACTAGATCATAATCCTTGCGGTTCAAGTGCAGGTTCCGGTGCAGCAGTTGCTGCAAACCTTTGTACCGTTGCAGTAGGTACTGAAACGGATGGCTCTGTTACTTGTCCTGCATCAGTGAATGGTATTGTTGGTTTGAAACCTACAGTTGGTTTGGTGAGTCGTTCGGGTATCATTCCTATTTCTTCAACGCAGGATACAGCGGGACCAATGGGAAGAACTGTAAAAGATGTGGCAATACTATTGGGCGCCATGGCTGGCACTGATGCTGCAGATGCAATAACAAAAGAAAGCGAAGGCAAGATTTTTCCTGACTATACAAAGTTTTTAGATGCAAGCGGGTTGAAAGGAAAACGTATTGGTATTGATAAGAAACCGCAGGGAGACAATCAATACATGCTGGCATTAATAAAAAAAGCAGTTGAATTACTGAAACAACAAGGCGCTGAGATAATAGAAATTGAATACTTTGATAAGATAAGTAAACTGGGTGATGCAGAATTTGATGTAATGAAATATGAATTTAAGGATGGATTGAATAAATACCTGGCAACAGCTAATGCAAAAGCAAAAACGCTGACAGAGGTAATTTCTTTTAATAAAACTAATGAAGATAAAGCAATGCCCTATTTCAAACAGGAGACACTAGAAGCATCTGATAAAATGGGTGACTTGACTAATAAAGGATATAAAGAAGCGTTGCAAAAAAGTCATGCCGGGTCAAAGCAGATCATTGACGATGTCATCAAACAAAACAAATTGGATGCTATTTGTGGTCTTACGATGGGACCGGCATGCAGTATTGATATGATCTACGGTGATCGATGGGGTGATGTTTTTCTTACACAGCCTGCTGCTGCTTCCGGTTATCCGCATATTTCTGTACCGGGTGGCATGGTATATGATTTGCCTGTTGGTATTTCGTTTTTTGGGTCCGCATATAGTGAACCAGTTTTACTAACTATTGCTTATGCATATGAGCAGGCTTCGAAGAATAGAGTGCCGCCGAAATTCAAGAAGGCGTTTTTATCATAACACATTAATTATTTTCTTATGAAAATAAAAGTAATCATAACAGGAGCATCAGGAATGGTAGGCGAAGGTGTTTTGTATGAATGTTTACAAAATAATGAAGTGGAAGAAATTTTGGTTATTGGAAGAAGAAGCTGCGGCTATATTCATCCGAAATTGAAAGAGATCGTTCATGCGGATATGTACAATCTTTCATCAATCGAAGATCAACTGGAAGATTATGATGCCTGTTTCTTTTGTTTAGGTATGAGTTCGGTTGGCGTAAAAGAACCTGAGTTTACTAAAGTAACTTATGATCTCACGTTGCATTTTGCCACCACCTTAAGCAAGTTAAATCCGGAAATGACCTTTTGCTATGTCTCTGGCCGGGGCACTAATGAAACGGGAAAACTAATGTGGCAAAAAATAAAAGGCAAAACAGAAAGTGATTTAATGAAACTACCTTTAAAACAAGTTTATAATTTCCGGCCAGGAGTGATAAAAGCAACTAAAGGTTTAAAGCATATCCTGCCTCTTTATAAGTGGCTGAGTTGGATGCTTCCTATCATCAATACAATTGCTCCAAACTCAGTGGTTACTTTAAAACAAATTGGTGATGCAATGATCAATTCGGTGAATAAAGGATATGAGAAAAAAATCCTTGAGGTAAAAGATATAATTGCACTTTCTAACCCTCTGTCCCCTTAAAGGGGAGACTTAGATCGAATATTCATTTTGTCTTGTAGAGATCTAACTGTTGAAATGCTTAATTGTGAATTGCTAAAGCAGTCTTCAGAAAAACATTCACTATTCACCATTGACTATTCATGAATCATTTATTTTCGCAGTCTTAAAAATTATCAATGAAAGAATTAATTCTTGAAGCATGGAGCAATCGTGAGCTTTTGAAAGATCCAAAATACAGCGATACAGTACGAGCCGTTATAGAAGAAGTGGATAAGGGAAGATTGCGTGTGGCATCTCCTTCTGATAAAGGCTGGCAGGTAAATGAATGGGTGAAGCAGGCGATACTGATGTATTTCGGCATTCAGCAAATGCAAACATGGGATATTGCTCCTTTTGAATTTTATGATAAGATGTTGTTGAAAAAAAATTATAAAGAGCTTGGTGTTCGTGCCGTGCCGCATGCAGTTGCAAGATATGGTGCATATCTGGCAAAGAATGTTGTGTTAATGCCAAGTTATGTAAACATCGGGGCCTATGTTGATGAAGGAACTATGGTGGATACATGGGCAACAGTTGGTAGCTGCGCACAGATTGGTAAAGGAGTGCATTTAAGTGGTGGTGTTGGGATCGGTGGAGTGCTGGAACCTTTACAAGCTTCACCCGTGATCATTGAAGATGGTTGTTTTATTGGCAGTCGTTGTATTGTTGTAGAGGGTGTGATCGTAGAAAAAGAAGCAGTGCTTGGAGCAAATGTTGTATTAACTCAATCAACCAAGATAATAGATGTTAGCGGCACAGTGCCAAAAGAAATGAAAGGCCGTGTACCGGCAAGAAGTGTGGTGATACCCGGCAGCTATACAAAAAAATTTCCTGCAGGCGAGTTTGGCGTTGGTTGTGCTTTGATCATTGGTCAGCGTAAACCAAGCACAGATCTTAAAACAAGTTTGAATGATGCGCTGAGAGATTTTAATGTTAGTGTATAAATTGTTTGAGGTTTGAAGTTTGAGGTTGAAGGTTATACAATTCATTATATTTGCAACCCCGAAAGTTGAAGAATTTCAAATATCAAACCTTCAACTTAAAACCACTTGCCCGGGTGGCGAAATTGGTAGACGCACTGTCTTCAGGTGGCAGCATCCGAAAGGTTGTGCTGGTTCGAATCCAGTCCCGGGCACTAAAAAACCTCACAACTAACTAGTGAGGTTTTTTTTATTTACTTGAATGGTCTTTATTCTGGCTTCTCCAATCTTACTTGTTCAAGAAAAAAATCCACTTTGCCTATCATATCATTCATCTCAAATGGCTTTGAAATAAAATCATCTGCCCCGGCAGCCAGGCAAGTTTCTTTTGCAGTAGGGTGAGCAGAGAACATTAATATAGGAATTGAAGAAGTTTTCAGGTCTTGTTTTAACCGGCGGCATATATCAGTTCCATCGGCTCCTGATAACAACATATCCATTATAATAAGGTCAACATGATTTGATGAAATGATATTTTTTGCCTTTTCTTCGTTATCAACTTCCATTGTTGAATGACCATAATAATCAAGCACCATTTTTATCATCGTGCAGATATCCGGATCATCATCCAACACCAATATCAATGCTTTTTCTTTCATTTATTGAATATCGGTAAAGTAAAAGTAAATACCGAACCCTTTTCTTTTTCGCTTTCTACCAAAACTTCTCCCCCATGTTTTTCTACAAATTCTTTGGCAATAAAAAGACCAATGCCGAACCCCGGATAAGTTTGCTCTTCTTTGCCTTTTGCACGATAAAAACGCTCAAATATTTTTTCCTGTTCTTCCTTAACAATTCCAATGCCATAATCTTTTACACTAAAAGCGACCTCCCCATTTTTTGTTTGGTGTATCCATACGCCTATTTTGTTACTGTTGGGAGAATATTTAATAGCATTTGTCAAAAAATTGATCATCACCTGTCCTATCCTGTCTTTATCAGCAAATACATAAGATTGATAATCATGAAATAGACTTATCTCGTGTTTGGTGTTTGTATAAAGAATATCTTCTACTGTCTCTATCGCCAACTGATTCAGGCTGAATTTTTCTTTCTTTAACTCAAGAGTTCCTGTTTCAATTTTTGTAAGATCAAGCAACTCAGAGATCAGCCTTGTTAATCTTGTTATTTGCTTATCGACGCTGATCAGTGAAGATCGTACAAGCAATGGCGGCAATTGCTTTTCCTTTTCCTTACTCTTATCAAAAGCATTTAAAAGCAATTGCACATATCCTTTTATAGAGGTAATTGGAGTCTTTAACTCATGGCTAGCCATTGCAATGAAATTATTTTTTTGAACATCAGATTCAGAAAGCTTTCTCAACTCTTCCATTTGCCGGATGTTCTCAGTAATATCATGACTGATCACCATTATTGCATATACTTCATCATCTTCGTTGTAAAGCGGAACATAATTGTGTTCATAATATTTTTCTTCGCCAGTTGTAGCTTTTACCTTATCCCGAATAATAATATTTCCTTTGAATGCATCCAGGAGATCCATGTAAGACTGTGTGCCAACTACAGATGGATTAATGTCAGTGATCTTTTCACCAATTATCGGTCCTTTAAATGCTTTTCCAAGGATAGTCTCTGCTTTCTTATTCAAAGTTATAAACCGGAACTCTTTATCAATAACCATTATCAGGTCAAGCGATGAACTAATCAATTTTTCAATGAACCGGTTACGCTCTTCAAATTTCTTTGCGGATGCAATCAATTCTGTATTATCATGCGCCATCACTAATACTGCATAGATATTCTCATTATGATCTTTAAGAGGCACAAGCGAGTTCTCATAATACCTCTTTGAAACAGGGGAATAATAAATTTCATTGTGAATAGTTTCGCCATTTATTGCCCTCAGCAGATCTTTATATCCCTGGCTATCTTTCATCTGGGGAAAAGCATCTATTAAAATTTTACCTACCACATCTTCTTCTTTTGCCTTCATCGCATTTAAAGCAGACTGATTGATCGAGATAATTCTTACATCTGTATCATAAACAGCGATAAGATCAACTGATGAATCAAGGATATTTTTCACCAGGTGGTTTTGTTGTTTCAGAAGTATATTTTGCTGATTTAATTCATTGGTCCTTTGTTTTACTTTGTCTTCAAGTTCTTTTTCAGCTTCTCTCCGATCATGAATATCAAGCGTGGTTCCAATGAATCCAGTAAATCTTTCATCGACATAACGGGGAGATCCTTTGTCAAGAAACCAATGATACTCCCCTGTGCGTCCGTTCTTCAACCGCATTTCCAATGTATATGATTGATGTTTTTTTGAGGCGTCATCCATTACGCTTAATACATTTTCTATATCATCCGGATGAATAAATTTCTTCCATGATATATCATTCACTTTAACTGTTTCATCTAGGTCAAAATAATCAAGCCCGGATCTATTCAAAAAAGTAGTTTGTAAATTTTTATCCGTTTCCCAAACGAACAAAGGGGCTTCATTTGCCATAGTACGGAACCGTTCTTCACTTTCTTTGATGGCAAATTGCGCCGTTTTGCGTTGAGAAATATTTTCTGTAAAGATTACGATGCCGCCAATCTCGTTTGCCGAATTGTACCAGGGATACACCTCCCACTTGAGCCATACAGGTGTGCCATCATCTTTTACATAATGATCTTCTTCGGATTTTTCAACCGTACCTCTCATTCCCCTGCTATGAACTTCTTTCCATCTTTCAAGGATATTCGGGAATAATTCATAATGTTTTTTCCCGATAACATTTCCATTAAGATCATATTCCTTCATCCATTGTTTGCTTACAGAAACGTACTTCATTTCTTTATCAAACATGGCCATTGCTGCCGGTGCATATTCAATGAACAAACGATTTATCTCCTCACTTTCTTCCACTTTTTTGCGAGCCTTTCTTTCCTGTTCGAGGCTGAAAACCTTACTTATTTCAAGTGCAATTCGATCAGCGATCAGTTTGGTAAGCTGCCTATACGAATTATCAAATTTTCTAAAAGGGTTTAACGCCGCTGATAAAATAGCGATTGGTGATTCATGCCCGGCAATGAATATCGGTACGTGAACAAATTGAGTCGCCTCTTTTTGCCAGGCACCTTTTGGTATTTTTTTTCTTCGACCCTGATTTTCCGATACAACAATTTCCCTGGTTTGATAAGCCTTGTAAAAATTGTGAGTGCCGTCAACAGGAATGTTTAGATCAATATGAGAAGGAAACACTGATTGTTCACTTTTAATCCCGATAAATGCAGCAGGCCTTGCTATTTTGTCTTTTTCATTTATTTTATAAATAATGCCAAAGGGAAAATCTTTATTATTTGATTCAATTGACCTCGCTGCCTGTTCATAAATTGCCAGTTCACTCTCTTTTTGTGCAAGTGTATCTAACTCTTGTAAAGTTTTGAGATACCTTCCATTAATGATGTGCTCTGTTTCTTCTGTACATACACAAAACAAACCGGCAGTGCCACCGTTATCTCCTGGAATTGGATTGTAAGAAAACTTAAAATAGGTTTCTTCATCATAACCATAGCGGTTCATGATCAGCAACAAAGCGTCATCATAGGTGCCTTCATTTTGCTTAAAAACAATATCTGCTCTTACACCAACTTCATTCCATATCTCTTTCCATACAATATTGCCGGAAGCGCCAAGTGCCGGATGTTTTTCACCAAGAATAAACTGATAGGCATTATTATAAATATTGATCAGCTCTTTCCCCCACCATACAAACATTGGCTGTGGTGAAGTAAGCATGATACGAACACAAGTCTTTAAACTATTTTGCCAGTATTCAGGATCTCCAAGGGAAGTTTGGCTCCAGTCAAAATTGCGAATACGTTCCCCCATCTCTCCGCCGCCAGAAAGAAAATCAAGAGATGTCGTAATTCTTTGATTAGGGGGTTCAGTCAGACTCATAAGGCTCTGAAAAGGATGGTTAAGTTACGGAAAGACAGCGACAATAATCGTTCCATCTCAAAGTTTGATCATTGTTTTATCTCAATTAATTTATTTCAGGCAAACCTTCTTTAATTTGTAGCAAATTAGAAATTTAAATGTCAACAACCATAAAATGCCCGAATTGCAGTCATGAATTTGAGCTGAACGAAAGCCTGCGGGAAGATGTGAAAAAAGAATTGAGGGATGAGATGAAAGAATGGCAACGCAAAAAGGAAGAGGCTTTTAACTCTCAAATGGCAGAAGAAAGAAAAAAAATTCAACAGGATACGGAACAAGCTATTCGTAAGAAAATTTCATCTGATTTTGAAGTCCAATTGCGCCAGCTTGAACAAAACAACAAAGACAATGAAGAGAAATTAAAAGAGGCACGTCAACAGCAGGTTGAATTTCTCAGGAAAGAACAGGAATTGAAAAATAAGGAAGCTGAACTGGAACTTTCAGTCCAGAAAAAATTACAGGAAGAAAGAGAAAAACTTTCTACAGAAATAAGAAAATTGGAAGAACAGCGGATCACGGCTAAAGAAACTGAATTCCAATTACGGCTGAAAGAAATGGAAAAGCAATTAGATGACCAGAAAAAGTTGGCTGAAGAAATGAGACGCAAAGCGGAGCAGGGCAGTATGCAGTTGCAGGGCGAAGTACAGGAATTGGCAATAGAAGAAATGTTACGATCAACCTTTCCATTTGATATTATATCAGAAGTAGGCAAAGGTGTTCGCGGAGCCGATTGCATACAAACGGTGAGAAATAACTTTGGACAGGAATGTGGTAAAATAATTTATGAGAGCAAACGAACAACAAACTTTGCCAATGACTGGATAGAAAAATTGAAAGCAGATATGCGGAGCAATGGCGCTGAAATTGCGGTTATCGTTACTAAAGCAATGCCAAAGGACATGGATTGTTTTGGAATAAAAGACGGAGTATGGATCTGCAGTTTTGGGGAAGTAAAAGCATTGGCTGCTGTTTTACGTGACGGAGTGATACGAGTTTTTAATGCAGCAAAGAACCAGGAGAATAAAGGAGATAAAATGCATTTGCTCTATGGTTACCTCACCAGCTCAGAATTTGCAGAACAATGGAAAGCAATTCGTGAAGGATTTATGAGTATGAAAATGTCAATACAAAAAGAAAGAGATGCCATGGAACGTCTATGGAAAGCAAGAGAAAAACAATTGGAAAAAGTTTTGTTGAATGCTGCGCATGTTCGTGGTTCTATTGAAGGGATTGGAGGGATGAATTCAGTTGATCTTAATTTGCTTGAAGAAGGAGATGAAGATCATATAGCACATTAACTCGCCACCCATGCCAATACCAAATGCTCAAACTGTCGATAATGAACAGTAAGTTCTGTATTGTTTTTTGAAAAAAAGGATTCTATTGTTTCATTCCCTTCATGTTGCTTTTTCAATTGGATCTCTCTTCTGAAATCTACTCCCCCGCTGCCATACCATTTGAACACAGATTCTTTAGCGGACCACAGCAATGTAGAAAAAGGAATACGATCCTTATCGGGCTGAATGAGATGGAACAGCTCATGCTCTTTTGCACTGAGAAATTTATACATGATCCTTGATATCTTTTCTGTCGGGATCTCTATGTCGATACCTACCCTGCTGTCTTTGCTCACTATGGCTGCAGCAAAGTCACCACAATGTGAAATGGAAAAATGGTATTGCTCATCTGGCAGAAATGGTTTGCGGGTATCCGCGATCTGTATGAGTTCATAAGGAAAGTCGGGAAAAAGGTATTGCAACAAAAAACGACCGGCAAGATGCTGCAATCTTTTGTGCGGATGGGTAACATCCCGGTGTTGCGGAACATTGGCTTTAAAGAATTCTTCGGTTTCTTCTATTTTCCAGATGCCCAACCGAGTACTCTCGTTGACTTGTTGTTGAAAAAAAATCGGCACGATTAGGATTTAAGATTTAAGTCCCGATAAATATCGGGATCAGTTCCGATAATTATCGGAATTAGATTTATCATTGCAAAAATTTTGAAACAACTGCTTCATTGCCCAGTAAAGATAAGAACGTTGAAGGGTGTCCTTCGCTTTGCTCAGGATAAACTGTGCAAGAAAAGCTAAATAGTAGTAATTAAGCTAAGTACCCATCTACACTAAAGCTTCGGTGGCAAGCATAAAAAAAATAAAATATGATTCTTTCTGATAAAAGGATTCTTGAAGAAATAGAAAAGGGAACAATTAAAGTTACTCCGTACGACAGGGAATGTCTTGGCAGTAATAGTTATGATGTGCATTTAGGAAAATGGTTGGCCACCTACAAGGAACATATTATTGATGCTAAAAAACATAACCAGATAGATTATTTTGAAATTCCTGAAGAAGGTTTTGTTCTTTATCCCCATATTTTTTATTTGGGGGTAACGGAGGAGTACACAGAAACACATGCTCATGTTCCTTTTTTAGAAGGCAAATCATCAACAGGTCGGCTGGGAATTGATATACATGCAACCGCCGGTAAAGGCGATGTTGGTTTTTGTGGACACTGGACATTAGAAATTTCTGTTAAGCAACCCGTGAAAGTTTATAAGGGCATGCCAATCGGTCAGCTCATTTATTTTTTGGTGGAAGGCGAGACTGAAATAAAATATAATCAAAAGAAAAATGCCAAGTATAGCGGGCAGCCTGATAAGCCAATTGAAAGTATGATGTGGAAAAACAAATTCTAGTTCAGAGTCATGAGTCGATAGTTCGGAGCCAGATTTTGAATTAATAACTCCGAACTCAAAGAGCTTCTTTACCAAACTTTTTGTAGTAGGCAATTAAAAAAGCCACCACCTGGTTATAGGATCTTTTACCTTCCGGTTGATTATTCGCTTGTAAATACCCATCATAGATCCAGCTTATAACTGGTTCCACCGGATTTCTGTTTCTTTTTAAAAAATCTTTATAATCCTCAATATCTTTTTTAACCTGGTGATTTAATTTTTCGAAATAGGACCTGGCAATCAAAGAGTCTTTTCTTCCTAATTCGGTTACGGCATATAGATACATGTCAAAATACAATGAATACTGAAAGGTAGGATTAGGATAAGACCTGCAGGCAATAAAGGCTACAAAATTCGCCTCATTCTCTTTTGCATAACCAAGCTGATGAGCTACTTCATGTGCACTGACAAATGGTTCAAGGAAACGAGGAATGGTAGTATTCACCTGGCCCTCTCCCGAAAATGGGTTGTAGTAACCCTGGAAGCCAAAATAATTTCCCAGGTAGCTAAAAAGAGATGGCTTAAGTGATTGTGGATCGTACCGGAGAAAAGGGTGAAGATTATTAGCATAGAGATATGCCTCAGTAGTCTTTTCAAACAGGATCTTCTTTTTATTGAAGCTATCTCTTTGTTTTAGATCGATCGCATTTGCGTAAGAATTCAATCGCTTCTGAAGCAGGTGAGTAAGGGTATCAATCTCCTGCAAGGAATATTTTTTCATCTCAAGATTAATTTGGTATGAGACACCTTTTCGACTGTAATTCAAGCCCCAAAGACCATAAAAAAACAGGTAAACAAACAGGAAAAAGAAGATCACTTGCTTTAATCCATTTAATAGATACTGACGATTGATCTTCTTCTTAAAAATGTATTTTATGAACTGAACTGTTCTAAAAATAATAACTAAAACCAGGAAGGCGTAAAAGAGATCGCCAATGCTAAAAGGGATCCAACCGAAAATGCTTCTTTGAAATTTTGAGATATAAAGGTAAATGCCATTTGAATAGTTTTCTTCAACCCAAAGCGATTGAGTTGAAGCAAATTTTATAAGAATGACAGTAGCAATAAGGAGAATCCAACTCCATGCCTTCATCATTCTTCCAAAAAGCCTGGTGATAAAATGCTGCAATCAGTTAATTTTAATAATATTAGAATTCCGGTTTGATGATGATAACCGGGCTAAAAATAATTCAAAATCACATCAAATCTTAACGATTTATCCTTTACCTTTGCGCCCCATCCTGACAGCCGGAATTATCAGGAAAAAAAATTAGTGTCATGGGCCATCGCCGGGAATTTGAGATAGCATTTGTGGGACTGAAACCCGGAGTTCATGAGTTCTCTTATGAGATCATTGATAAGTTCTTTGAGCCGTTCCAGCAACAGGATTTTCGTAACTGTAAAGCTGATGTAAAACTTAATCTTGATAAGAAGAGTAATTTTATGTTGCTGAAGTTTGAGATTGGTGGAAGCCTTGAAGTGGTTTGCGACCGTTGTAATAATTACCTCCCGCTTCAGCTGTGGGACGAATTCAATATCACGGTTAAAATGGTGGAGGAACCCGAGGTGGCAAATGATCAGGAAGAAGATCCGGATGTGTATTATATCGGCCGCGGCGAAAGCCATGTTGATGTGGCCAACTGGATATATGAGTTCATCAATCTCAGTATCCCGATGCACAAATCCTGCAGCTATGAGAAGATGGATGGACCCTATTGCAATCCATCAGCCATGGATGTACTGAAGAAACTGGAACCCGAAGAAAAAGAACAAAAAGAAAACCCGATCTGGAAAGGATTGGAAAAGTTTAAGAACCTTGAAGACAATTAATAAATAATTTTTTTAGCCAATAAATTTTGAGTTATGCCAAATCCCAAACGCAGACATAGTCAGCAAAGAAGTGCCAAAAGAAGGACGCACTATAAAGCAACAGAAACCACATTAAGTGTTGATGGAACTACAGGTGAAACACATGTAAGACATCGAGCACATGTAAGTGAAGGTAA
>Ga0207641_10000372_pt1 | contig 53302 bp, 50 predicted proteins | sample KBSSwiS62_FD_184306 | JGI IMG/M metagenome (GOLD analysis project Ga0207641, IMG submission 184306) | Switchgrass rhizosphere microbial communities from Kellogg Biological Station, Michigan, USA - KBS Switchgrass S6-2 (SPAdes) (version 2) | ecosystem: Host-associated > Plants > Roots >...
GCCCCCTGTTGGTGTCGGTGGGAAGGGGGGGCCCGGCTTGTAATCGCGACAATGTTTGTTGTAAGCCTTCAGTGCATCGTCGTACTGGTCCTGGGCCTGGTTGTACTTATCCGCATAATAGGCCACGACATTTTGCGCGTCTTCGAGTTGCTTGAGGGCCCGATCATAATCGGCCTTCGCCGCAGCCACGGCCTTTTGGGCATCGGCTACCGCTGCAGCCGCGCTGGCATCGCCCTTGTGCAACTGGGCCTGCATCATGGCGTCAATCAGGACAACGTTGGCCGCACTCATTTCCGCCATCGCCGACTGCACCGCATCCAAGGCCGCATTACGGTCATTGATCGCATCGGCGAGCTGTTTGACGACCGGGCTGAGTTTTTCCAGGAGAGCAAGCAGGGCCCGGTACCGTTCGGGACAATCGGTGTCGTTGGCCGTCGCGGGAGGGGGGGCGTGCGGGGGGGCCTTCTTCTTTTTCTTGTCGTCGCCGGACAGGGCATTAATGATCGAGCCGAGATCGACGCTGAGGCCGACTCCACCGCCACCGCCGTGATCACTACGGCCTTCGTCCCGGTCATCAGAATGAAGTGCCGTCCTGGAACCGATGACGAGAAAAAATACCGCAGTGAGAATGACCGGCCGCCAACGGAAGACTGATTTGATCGAGGCTTCCATGGACCGGGCCTCCTAATTAGCTGCCCTTTGCCACGAGGTGGAAATGACCTTGTCGTTGACAAGGGTCACTTTGGCGACGGCACCGTGCGAATGGTAGTCCAAGGTCGTGCCCTTCAGGCCGAAAGTCGTCTCTTCGTGGACGTCATCCGGTTTGCCAATCAACTGTTCCACTTGGTGCGCGGACATGCCCAATTCGATCTTGTCCATGCTGTCCTTGTTGAGCTTGGGGCCGCAGGAAGAAAGGACCGCGAGGATCGCCATGAAAAAAAGCATTCTCAACCCCGGGCGAAAGCACAGGTTGATGGACCAAGACGTGTAATGGTTTTTGGCCTTAGCCATGTTTCGCCCTAAAACAAGACCCGCATCGCTTATGCCAGAATCAAGAGCAAGTTCAACCTTGGAATAGGGCGGGGTTAAGGTTGGGTGGCACCCGGCCCTGTAACCTGTTGCGAGAGTAGGCTCTCATGGGTGGGCGGGTTCCGGCACGGTAGCCCGCGGGATTAAGCAAGAGGATGGGAGAGGGGGGAGCTTGTGTGACCAGCTCAGCTTTTGGGTTGATAATTTATAACACCTCATCAGACTGATTTAGCGTTAGGTCGGAGCCTGTTATGAAAATAAATAGCAAGGTTGAGATTGTCTTTCTAGTGAGCGTATTTTTCAGCCCTGAACGTAGATTTCTTTCCCCCAACCCCAATCAGGAGAAGAATCCATGAAAGCCCGTCTCATTCACCTGCTCGTCGCCGGAGTGTTCCTCGTTTGTGGTCTCCCAGCGCTTGCAGCCGATTTGGCCGGTAGCAAGGACAGCCCTTACCTCAAGCGTTTCGAAGGCTCCGAGATCGTTAACTATAAGGCACGTGCTTACGACACGCTCAGCTTCTATGAAAAGGACCTGACCAAGCCTATCAAGGTCGAAGGACAGATTATTCGCATTATCTACCGGGTACCGCCGAACAAAAGTTCGTCGCTGGAAGTATTCCGCAATTATGAGCAGGAACTTAAAAGCAAAGGCTTCGAGATATTCAATTCGGGCTCGGTCCAGGACCTGAAAATCTCAAACGACCTGATCCAGAGTGATACGCAGCAGGGCGGTTTCGTGACCGATTTCTGGGGAGGCGCCTTTCAAAACGCCTATTACATGAACGCGAAAAAGCACGATTCCGCGGGTGACATTTATCTTCGTGTCTCCGTGATGGAAATGACCGCGGCCCGTGGAGGTCTCAACCCCGGTGAAGTCGGCGTGGTAGTGGACAGCTTGCTCGTCAAGGGCGTCACCAATAAGATGGTTGATGGCACGGCCAACGACATGGCCAGGCAGATCGCGGCGACCGGATCCGTCAATCTTTACGGCATCTACTTCGACACAGACAAGACTGATCTCAAGCCCGACAGCAAACCGACAATCGATGAAGTCGGCAAGCTGCTGGCGAATGACGCCACCCTCAAATTGAAAGTGGTCGGCCATACTGATAATACCGGAACCGCCGAACACAATAACGACCTATCGATGCGTCGCGCCCAGTCCGTCGTCCACGAGCTGATTGTTACCTACAGCATCTCTGCTGAGCGGTTGTCGCCTTCTGGTGCAGGATCGACCAAACCTGTTTCCACCAACGATACAGACGAAGGCCGGGCCAAGAATCGCCGCGTGGAGCTGGTCAAGTTGTGAGGACGGGAAGGTCAGGGGCCTTTCCGAATCCCGTCATCCGCCCAGCTTTTTAGTCCAGATGCACTACGCCATAATTTTTGTCCTTCTCCTGAGTTTTGTTGTTGGCCTGGGTGTCCTGGCGCGGCGGCTCAATATTCCGTACCCCATTTTCTTTGTCCTCGGCGGGTTGCTCATTGGCTTTGTTCCCAATCTGCCGCAGATCCAGTTGGATCCTGACTTCATTTTCTTCATCTTTCTGCCGCCACTGCTTTACATCCAGGCATTCTTCACTTCGTGGCGGGACTTTCGGAAGGAGATTCGTGCCATCTCGCTGCTCGCGGTGGGGCTGGTCATCGCGACCACCTTTACCGTGGCATTTGTCTCGCATTGGATCATTCCCGGCTTTCCTCTCGCGGCCGGCTTTGCGCTCGGGGCCATCATCTCCCCGCCCGACGCCATTGCTGCCTCGGCGATTGCCCAGCGCCTCGGCCTGCCCCGGCGCGTCGTCACCATCATTGAGGGAGAGAGCTTGGTCAACGACTCGACCAGCTTGGTGATCTTAAAAGTGGCGCTGGCCGCCGTCGGGTTTGGCAGCGTTCAGCTTGTCGGTCACATCGGGTTGCCGGGTTATTTCTTTTATGTAAGCGCCGGCGGAATCGCGGTGGGATTGGCAGTCGGTTGGGTGGTCAACCGGGTACGGCACTACATCGTCGGCGATGGTGCACAAATTGTCCTTACCGTTTCTATCCTTACTCCCTTTGCCAGCTATCTCGCCGGTGAAATCTTCCAAGTTTCCAGCGTCCTCGCTGTCGTCGCCAGCGGTCTTTATCTTGGCTGGGAATCGCCCGAAGTGATCACCCCCACGATCCGCCTCCAGTCGCGGGCGGTATGGGAAATGATCGTCTTCCTGCTTAACGGCATCATCTTCGTCCTCATCGGATTGCAGCTCCCGGGGATTCTTCGCGGCATGGAGCAGCCTTGGTGGCCCCGGCCGGTTATCTATGCCCTGATCATCAACTTCATTTGCATTATTGTGCGCCTCGGCTGGATGTATCCCGGGGCGTATTTGCCACGCATGATCCGAAGTATCCGCGAGAGTGAGGAAAAACCTGAACCGCGTGAAATCTTCATCGTCGGCTGGTGCGGGATGCGCGGCGTGGTTTCACTGGCCGCGGCCTTGGCCCTCAACGGTTACCCGACGTTTCCTGGTGGCCATCTCGTCCAATTCATCGCCTTTAGCGTGATCTTCACCACGCTCGTCTTCCAGGGACTCACGCTCCCCTTCTTCATCCGCTATCTCGGTGTGGGTGACGATGGCTCGTCTGCGCGCGAGGAGAGGGAGGCCCGCAATCTCATGTCGGACATTGCGCTGGAAAAAATAAAAGGGCATCGCCTGGAGAAAAAATACCCGGAGTCGGCGTTGAATAGTGTCGAGCAAATCTACCGTGAGCGCGCCTTCACCTTGCACGATGATCTCGCCGATCAACTCGGCTGGAGTGATCACCGGCATCATCAGTTGAGTGTCCGGAAATTGCGCCGGGGACTGATTGTCGCCCAACGCCGCTCCATCGTCCAGATGCGTCGCGCCGGCCTGATTGGCGATGATGTCCTGCACAAGATCGAGTACGAACTTGACCTTGAAGATGCCCGGTACAAAGCCACTTCCTAAAAGGGCTTTCTCGGATCAGGATTCCAATTTCAGAGACGGATATTGCTTCAATCCGCGATCCGGGTCGTCCGGGGGAAGAAGTTGTTTTCGCAGCCAGGCAATCGCATCGGGCCGGGTATGGAAGATATTGGCGTTCCAGCCGAGATCGTCGGCGAGTGTGTGCCACAGTCGCGCCATCGCATAGGGCAGTGGAGACGGCGCGACAATGGCGATGAAGGCACCGGGCGTATACGAAGCCATCTTTCGATTCATTTCCACCAGGCGCCGAATGTCGACCGGGGTGACGTTCATGTCCGTCGTTCCGGAGAAATCCACCAGTCCGTAGCGGAGTTTTCGGGCTCGCGTTTCGTCGAGATTTTGTTCCAGTGCACTGGAAAGCAACTCCAGGCCGGTGACCAGACCGGTGCCAAATTTATGCATGCCTTTTCCATCGTCGACGTAGGTAGTCGTGTAGGGCATGGCCGGTCTCCGCTCACTCTCCCCGCAGCCCTAAGTAAGCTCCGCTTTTGTCTTGCGGTCAACTTCGGAATGAAGAGAGATGTGAGGAAGATAGCGAACAGCCTTAACGGAATCCGCCGGAGACAAACCAGGTTTCCCCGGAGACCCAGGCCGAGTCAGGAGAGGCGAGGAAAGTCGCCACAGTGGCGATATCCTGCGGTTGCCCAATACGACCCACTGGGGTTTGGGCCTCGATTTGCTTGCGCATCGGGCTTTCCTCATGGGTAACGCCCGCGGTTGCTGTTCCTTCAGTCTCCACCATGCCGGGGGCAATGGCGTTGACGCGGATCTTTTTCGGGCCCAGCTCCTTGGCCAGCGAGATGGTGATGACATTGATCGCGGCCTTGGTCGCACTGTAGACCGACGCGCCTGGTATGCCCAAGGTGCTGACGACTGAACTAAGGTTAATGACGCTGCCGCCGGTGGCGTCGAAGTGCTTCGCCGCTTCCTGGGTGGCGAGGAGTGTGCCGAGCACATTCAGGTCAAACTGCTTGTGGAAGTGTTCTTCGGTGATTTCCTCGATCGGCTTGAATTCATAGATGCCAGCGTTATTGACCAGAATGTCGAGACGACCAAACGCCTTCTTAGTCTCTGCGAAGAGATGGGCGATTTCGGCTTTCTTGGCAACATTGGCCTTCACGGCAATGGCATTTCCGCCTTTCTTGGCGATGGCATCGACGACGCGGTCGGCGCCTTCCTTGCTGGAGGAATAGTTGACGACAACAGAGGCACCTTCAGCGGCGAGATGCTTGGCGATGGAAGCGCCAATGCCTTTCGACGCTCCCGTGACGACTGCGACTTTTCCTTCGAGTTTTTTCATAATGATTTTTCGGTATGTTGGTTTGGTGAGGAGTGGACTAAAATGAGCTCATTCGATCCAGCGAGTGACGGGGACGATAACCGGGCCCGCGGTATCCGGGCTGAACAGATAACCAAAGTTAGGCAGAGCTTGTGTGGCGGTGCGTTCCTTTACATGCGCTTGAATGTGCCGGGTCTTGAGCAGATCCTTGTTGATGGTGGGCAGCGCTTCGGTCTTCGTCTTAACGGGAGTGATTTGGTAGATCATTGGAGTTTCCTTTCGAGTGAGCTTAAATTGTTTAGTTGACTAGTTGGTATAGTTTGTGGGTAAAAAAAATCAGATGCTAGCGTGGGCAACTTGTTTCAGATTCAGGAGACGCAAAGCCCCTTGTTCCAGACGATCCAAGTTTTTCAGATTGTTCTCAATCTTGGCCTGCATAATTACACCCATAATATAGGAATAAAGCTCGCGAGCCAGTTCCGCGTGGTCCTTGGATTCAATCAACCCATCTGTTGCCAGATCGCGGACAACAGACTCAAAGTATTTCATAAACCGAGCATTGGTTTGCTCAACTTTTTTGCGGATGTTCTCATCTTGCGTGCTCAGTTCACTGCCCAGAGCGCAGAAGGGACAGCCCAGGACTTTGCCAAATGTGCGGTATTTTTCGTTCTGGTCAGCAATCACGCCCTGACAAAACTTGTTCAGTCGTTCCAAAGGCGATAATTGGCTGGAAAATACCTGATCAAGGATGGGGCGTTTAAGCTCCCAGTGGCGCTCAAAGGCGGCGATGGCGAGGTCAGACTTTGACTTGAAAGCGTAATAAAAGCTCCCCTTGTTGACGCCCGCCTTGGTGCAGATGTCATCCACGCTGACAGAACCGTAGCTGCTTTCCCAGATCAGCTCCAAAGCTGTCTCAAGGATCTTCCGTTTGGTTTCGCTTTCTTGTTTCACTAAAACAAGCTAGTTGACCGGTCGGTATAGTGCAAGTGATTTTTTGAAATACTTTTAAATCGCTCTCTCTCAAGACTCAGCTTGTCGAAGGTGAGTCATGCTTCGAGATTGTTTCGCAGTATACGTGATCTAGTTTCGGAACATGGCTCGCCCATCAATAAAATCGATTAAGGCTACCCCTGTGGAAACGCCGAGAATGAGTTTTGCGAGCCAAAAAGAGTGGCGGCTTTGGTTGGGAAAAAATCATGCCGATCCGACCGGGATTTGGCTTCAGGTGGCGAAAAAGGAGTCGGGCATTTCCTCGGTCACATATCTCGAGGCCCTTGAAACGGCGCTTTGCTTTGGCTGGATCGACGGCCAAAAACGCCCGTTAAACGAAAAATTCTGGCTGCAGCGATTCACGCCACGCCGCGCGCGCAGCGGATGGTCCAAGGTGAATCGCTTGAAGGCATTGTCCTTGATCGAACAGGGCCTGATGAGACCGCCCGGATTGAGGGAAGTGGAAAAGGCCAGGGCGGATGGGCGTTGGGAAGCGGCGTACGACTCAGCTCGCACAGCCATCGTACCACCCGACTTGGAAGAGGCCCTGGCAAAAAATACAAAGGCGAAGATGTTCTTTGCCACCCTCGACAGCGCAAACCGGTATGCAATCCTTTACCGGATACAGACGGCGAAGAAGCCTGAGACGCGGCAGCAGCGTATCCGGCAATTCGTGGCGATGCTGGCCAAGAAAGAAAAGCTGCATCCCCTCGCTGGAAAGAAAGCGGTGCAACCATGAGCGACAAGATTGATCCAAAGGACCTGGAGACCAGAAATGCCGTGGGCCGTCTGCTGGCCGGTTATTTCCTGGTCCATCTCCAGGCGGAACTGCGCAAGCCTGACGCCGTTTTGTACGAGGTCCACAAGGACAAGCCAGTACGGCAGATGCTGACTGATTTGATGGCTCGGGTCCGCAGCGAGTTTGCCATCGCCGAGGGCGATCCGCTTCCAGAGGACAATCTTTTCCGGCGGTGGTGCCAGCTTAACGGGAAATGGGAATACGCGGAGTCGGCCTTCGTCGCCTATAACATGGTTTTCATCAACCGGTTGTTGGACCTGCGCGAGGGAACGATGGAAAGCCGGGATCGGTTGTTGTCCGCCATGGGCAGGGGATTCAACAGTTTTGACTACGAAAAGATGGGATTCTCTGTCTCCTTTTTTCTCGATTCGGAAAGCATCGTACGGGAACTGCTTCGACAGGCGGTACGTGAACAACTGCCTGCAATGGCCGAAGCCGGCGATGCGCTCGTGTTAAACCAGAGTCGCGCCTACCAGACTGGGATGTCCGATTATTTCGAGGGCGTGTTGAAGACCACTTTGGCCGACAACGTACGTTTGTTGCACGGAATCCTGCCGCAGCAGGTCGCCAGCGAATTGAAACGCAACGGCTCCGTCCAGCCGGTTCATTTTCAGGACGCGGCGGTGCTCTTCACCGACTTTGAGCGGTTCAGTCAGTTCACCGCGCACCTGGCACCGGGCGAGGTCCTGCGGCGACTCGACATCTACTTCAGTGAATTCGACCGCATTGCCGCTGTGCATGGGCTGGAGAAGATCAAGACAATTGGTGATTCGTACATGGCCGTGGCTGGGGTCCCGCAGCCGCATCTCGATCCAGTCCGCGCCGCCTGCGATGCCGCACTGGAGATCCGCGAGGCATCCAACAGTATCTCCGACCAATCGGGCACGGAAGGTTGGAGGATTCGTATTGGCATTCATGTCGGGCCGCTCATGGCTGGCGTCATCGGCAAACAGAAGTTCAGCTACGATGTCTGGGGCGCCACGGTCAATTTCGCCAGTCGCATGGAATCGAGCGGTGAGCCCGATTCCATCAATGTTTCCGAGGATATCTATGCCCGTGCGAAAGATCACTATCAGTGGGAAGCGCGCGGCCCCCAGCCGGTAAAGCGGCTTGGGACGGCGGAGATGTTTTTTCTTTTGGGCAGGAAGCAGACTCGGTGCTGATGCACGCAAGTGAAGAGCAGAGGGGAAATGCATGAAAATTCCGTTTCTCCTGACAGCATTCTTCGATCCTTTTGTAATCGAGGCGACGCTCCTCTCATTGCAGCCGTATGGCAACAGGATAGACATCATTGTCGTCGAGAACCCAAGTAAGTTCAGTCACCTGATCGGGGATGTCGTCAAAAAATTTACGGATTGTGGCTTGGTCGCCAAACATTACCGTTTCGAGGAAAATATCACCGGAAACGCGATGCTGACTATTTTGCGAAACGAAATAGACTTGGCCCGGTACCCTTACCTCTTTATTTCCGATGGAGACATCATCGCTTATCGCGACGGATGGCTCGAGGAAATCATCCAGGCCATGGATCGCCACCCGGATGTCTTCGCCCTAGGTGCAAACTTGGACCGATGTAATTTACCCCTCTCGACCATGCCTGAGGCCCGTGGATGGGGCGCCGGGGCCAGGCCCATTGACCGTGGAGATTATTTCGAGGGTAGAAATGGATTTCAGATGACATGTTTCCGTGGACGCGAATTGAAGGAACTCATCATCTACTTGGATGAGGGGAATCTCGAATTCAGGGACGGCGTGCTGGAGGACTATTGCTATAAAGTTCGAGGACAGAAATGGGGGATTACCAAATACACGACTTTTCGGCACCTCACTTGGGACAGCTATTCTGACCTGGGGCATCCTTATACCAGATTTAAAGCCAGCAAGACTTTTGAGGAGCATTGGGTCCATCGAAACGCCTCGGCGTACTACGAAGTTACCGCATCATCTCCCCGTAGCCTAAACAACGTTCCGATTGCATCCTGGCCCGCGAAAACCAAAATTGAGCGGAGAAATTATCTCAAATGGGCGGTCATCAATTGGCTGGTCAAGTCGCGATTATCCTGGATTCTGGGCCTTTTACCATTTTTGAAGCAATAGGTTACGCAAAGGAACATGGATTCCGACTTCACCTGCATTCGCTCAGTAGGCCGAGGCCCGTCAAGATACCACTGCAGTTCAGAATCGCATGTTCGCGCGGAGTAATCCGAACCGATCACAACGCGTAAACGGAATGCGCGCGCTGCGAATACCCGAAGTTCATGTGATCTGGCGAACCAATCTGAGGAGGTTTCCTCGAGTGGCAACCGGCGATTCCGCTCAATCAATCGCGCCAGCACCCTGCGACGGAAAAGCAGTGCCGTTGGGGGGCAGGTGGAAGACATCAGCCACGGCCTTGGAGAAGGTGGTGAAGGAGACCGGCTTGGGGACATAGCTGGTGACTTTCAATCGGCGGCATTCCTCCACATCCTTGGGGTCATTGGACGAAGTCATCACGATGACGGGAAGCTTCTTGAGCCGTTCATCCGCGCGCAGGCGCCGCAGGAGTTCGAGACCGTCGAGCGAAGGTAACTTGAGATCGAGGAAGACGGCGATGAGTTCGTCGATCAAGGACGGTTCGCGCGGATTGATCAGGAAATCGAGCGCTTCCTGTCCGTTGTCGATAAACTTTACATGGCTGGCCATGCCGCTTTTGCGCAATTGCCGCAAAAGCAGTTCACGATCATCCGCATTGTCCTCAATGACCACCACGCGCACAGAATTATCATTCATTGCGTACCCTTTATGGTTCAGGATGGTGGCAGGCCAAACGGTGCTGAAAAGCTAAAACGTGGCCGGATGAGATGTTTTTGTTCGAGCCAGAAAAAGCGGATGGCCTTGCAGAGTTCGATCATCTCGCTAAGTGAAGAGGGTTTGACCAGATAGCCGTTGATGTGGTTTCGGTAGGCGGCCTTCACATCCCGTTCTTCGCTGGAAGAGGTCAGGGCCAGCACGACGAGCGAGTTGAAGACCTCATGCTGACGAATCCATTCAAGCGTTTCCAGTCCGCTAATACGTGGCATTTTCAGGTCCAACAAAATCAAATCGGGCAGGGCGACCTGAGGGTGTTTTCCCCGTTCGGACAGAATCTTCTCAAGATAATCGACCACCTCATGACCGTCATGACAATGATGAATAACGTGGTGAATGCCCGCAGAGTCCATGGCTCGCATGGTCAGAAAAGCGTCGTCTTTGTTGTCCTCGGCCAGAAGGATGGTGCGGGGAGGTGGCGGCGTCATGGTGCCTTGGTCAATTCGATCCAAAACTTGCTTCCTTTGCCCTCTTCCGACTCCAAGCCAACCGAGCCGTGCATCGTCTGGACGGCTTTTTGGACGATGGCCAAACCGACTCCGGTTCCGCTGTAGGCTGAAGGCTCATTGATTTGCACAAACATCTGAAAGATACGCTCGAAATTCTTGGCTGCAATACCGATACCATTATCCTGGATAAAGAGGCGAATCAAGGAACCGCGGTCCTCGCTCCAGATTTTGATTTGCGGGACCGCCCCGGGGCGTACGAACTTGGCGGCGTTGCCGAGGAGATTGGAGATCACCTGGGTCAACGAAGCCTCGCGACCCATGACCTTCGGCAAAGTTCCGATCACTTCAATCTCGGCGGCGGGAGAGCGGAGATTGGGATAATTCTCCAGGATGTCGCGAACGCACCGGTCCAGATCAAGTGCGACCAACGGGGCCTCCTGGCGCGAGAGACGGGTATAAGCCAGGAGATCCTGAATAAGCCGGTCGAGTCGCTCTGCGGCATTCTTGATGCGGTGCAGATAATCTATGCCAGTCTCATCCAGTTTGTCGGCATAGTCTTCCAGGATGGCTTGCGAGAATCCCTGCATGGCCCGCAGCGGCGATCGAAGGTCATGGGAGATCGTGTAGGAAAATGCCTCCAGTTCGGCAACCGTCTGTTGAAGGCTATGCGTGCGTTGGGCCACCATACGCTCAAGGTCCTCCGAGTGGGCCTTGAGTGTGTTCTGGGCCCGGCGCATTTCCACGGCGTCGTGGAAGACAAGCACCACGCCGATCATCTTTCCCTGGGCATTGTAAATGGGGGCTGCGCTGTCTTCAATCGGCCACTCCTGGCCCTGGGCGGAAAGCAGGACGGTATGGTTGGCGAGACCGACGACTTTCCTTTCCCGGAACACCTTGGCAACCGGATCCTCCACCGGGGCCCGGGAAATCTCATTGACGATTTTGAAGACCGCAGGCAGAGGCTTAAGCATCGCCTCAATGCTTTTCCATTCGGTCAGTCTCTCCGCCTCCGCGTTCATGAAAACGACCCGGCCTTCTTCATCGGTCACAATCACGCCGTCGCCGATGGAACTCAGGGTGACGCGGAACCATTCCTTTTGTTGCTCGAGGTCCGCTTCGGACCGGACCAATTCCGCATGACGCTGTTCAATGGTGTTCAGGGCGGTGCGATAGACATTGGCAAGGTTGGTGAAGTGACGCCGCACCAGTTGTCCAACGACGAAAGAAAGAAGGAGGACAAGCCCCCCGCCGCCAAAGAAGAGCACCTTTCGCATCAATTGGACCTGGCCGAACCGTTCCTGACGCAACTCTTCCTCCACCGCCGTGAACTTGCCAAATTTTTCCAAAATCTGGTCCACCATATTTTTGCCTAACATCAAGGAGTCCAGGCTGGGAGCGGTGCTATGAGAGCGTTTGGAGATATTGTCGAAAGCATGCTCGATCCAAAGGTCTTTCGCCGCAATGAGGTCATCTGCCCGGATAACTTGATCATGATTGTCCGACACCAAGGCCTTTAACTGGGCGAAAGAGACGTCCATGCTTTTTTTCTCCTGGTCGATCGACGCAATGAAGATAGGTTGTCCGGTCAGGAAGTAGCCGCGGGCCTCGTTTTGCAGCACCACGACCTGCGTTTCACACTTGCTCACCTGCGCCAGCACATCGTAGGAGTGGTTGGACCACTTGAGGACCTGGAACAATACAACAGTAAGCAGCAGGAGCAGAATTGCTGTGATGAAGATGACTCCCACCGGCCATAAAATGGCGGAGCGCAACGCACGTGCAAACCGGGCTGAATCAGAGTCAATAGTCACGCGAGCCAAAAAGTAAAGCGTACCGGGCTGGATGGCAACCCGGTACGCTCAAAAAAGCCAAAGCACCGACTACTTGCCGAACGTGCCGTGCTTCTCCTTGACTTTGTCGTTCTTGAACACGATCACCGCTTCACTGGTGTCGTTGCGGTAGGTATAGGTGGTTTCTGTTCCTCCCACGATGGGAATGGGTTCCTCCTTCGATTCGGTAGGGGACCCCATGATCGTGCGCACCTCTGTCTGCGACATGTCTTCATGGATCTTGTCCAGGTTTTGCTGGTTAAGTGTCAAGGGCGAGCCCCCGCCGCAGCCGACCAGCATGAGTGAAAGCACTGAACATAATAGATATCTCATAATTAACCTTTCGTTGAGGGACTTGATGCCCCTTGTTGAAAGGTTTGGCATTCCATATGCCAAGCTTGTGAGAGCGCTGTAACATATTACTAATCAGGCGCTTATTTTTTTAAAGACTTTGGATCTGAAGCTTAAGACAAGCATTTCGCCCGGGGCCACTTTCCTCTCTTCGCAGAATGCAACTGCATTTAAGAGAATTCTGTCTGATGCTTTTCATCTGCATTACGCATGAACTTGCTCATTATTAGGGCAAAAGACGTCTTGGTTCTGCATAAGGGCAACCTCTTACCCAGAGCCAATACAATTATGAACAAAGGCTTATGGGTTCACGGTTACGATTGGCACACCGAGTGCCATGCAAAGGGACAAGCTGGATTGCAACGAATCATTTAACGAAAGGCATACCATGAACGAGACAGAACTGAAATTGAAAGGGAATTGGAACGTTGTCAAAGGAAAGCTGAAACAAGCCTACGGAGAGCTGACCGATGACGATCTTAGTTACGTTGACGGTCAAGAGGACGAACTGGTGGGAAGGATCCAAAAGCGGATCGGCAAGACATCGTCGGATGTGCGCCAACTCCTCCAGAAATACAATCGTTCCTAGTAAAAACGTTGTCTTGGTCTCGGGCCCGGGCTGTTTCATCAGCTCGGGCCCCTTTTCTTGGCCGAGACGAAGAATAATCCTGCATATTCTATCCCGAGGTTCGAGCGGCCGTGCAAATAGCAGTTTTTGAAAGAGCGTTCCATGGGGGTCGAGTCATTCTAATGCGTTTGTAGTCATTCGCTTCGGAACAAACCACATCCCTTGGCATGCTTTGAGCGGTTAAAGAGATATCGGACAACCCTCTAAAAAGGAAATCATATGTTAAGTTACGCAATTACATTCTTAATCATCGCCATTATCGCAGGCGTGTTGGGCTTCATCGGCATCGCAGGACTGGCGGCGGAAATCGCCAAAATCCTGTTCTTTGTCTTTTTGGTCCTCTTCGTTGTCTCTCTGGTGGCGGGTCGCCGTCCTCCGGTCTAAAGACAATTTCGGGCCTGACGTGAAGCGTTTCACGCCAGGCGAACGAACGTGAATACGAGGAAATTTTATGAACAGGGACGACAGGGTGCTGGTCGAAATCCAAGTGGAGGGCAGGAGCCTTCCTCACCAAAAGCATGAAGGTGCCATTATGCGCTTTTTGGAGTCAATCGAACTCGTTGAACTCCTCCGGGAGCGCCGGAGAATGAGTGAAGCTGAGGTCAGACAGCTTTTGGAATCTTATCGTCCTTCAGCTGCAAACTTATCCTGAAAGGAATTCTATGCTCGGTTATGCCATTACTTTTTTTATCGTGGCCTTAATTGCCGGTGTCTTCGGCTTGTGGGGTGTGGCGGGACTGGCCACGGAAATTGCAAAAATCCTCTGCTTGGTTTTTGTGGTTCTCATGGTTCTTTCGCTGCTATGGGGACCTTGGAAACGTCCGCGGATCTAAGCTTCACTTACGAAAACGGGGAAGCAAGGGAGAGGCGAACCGATCAACCATGGTATCGTTATCCATGCGTAAAAGATTCGTGATCCTTGCAGGAGTATTGGTGGTTCTTTTGACGATCCTCCTCCTTCTCAATCCCATGTTCACGCCTTGGGTGGAGGGGCCGGGCTTCCGGGAAATGCTGGATCGCTCGACTTCAAAGGGTTTGAAACTCAAGGCTGATTACGATCAACTCCAGCGTGTCGGAATGTTTGGCCTGAAGGCTGATTCTTTCCAAGGTACCGATGGGACGAAGGCCATCGTGTCATTGGAGGCGCAGGGTATTACCGGCACTTTCAACCCCATGGGGATGATTCTGCGTTACTGGGAAATTGACTCCCTGCATCTCAAGTCGGGCCGCGTCATGCTTCAGACGACAGAGCCGACGCCGGGAGCCAGCAAAAGAGCGCCGTGGCCGCCTTGGTGGGCCATGTTCTGGCCCTACCGCGTCTATCTCGCCGACGTGAAAGCTGATTCCGCAGATGTTCTCTGGAAATTGAAGGACAAGGAATCGGGCATCTATGGAACCCACTTGGAAATCACACCCAACTGGAAGGACTTCGAGTACGACGCCCACGGCGGCGATTTCAAGACGCCTCTCACGCCGCCGCTTAACGTCGTGCATGCGCATATTCTCGTTCGTCGACCGCGGCTCTATTGCTCCGAGTTTATCCTGGGCGACGATCCTGTCCACCCGGGGCAGCAATTACGCATGGAAGGCGATGCGGGCCTGCAGGATGACCGCTCAATGCACCTGAAAATCGACATGGCGTCGTTGAAGGTGGCACCATGGTTGCCGGCCAAAATACGACCGCATGTGGAGGGACAGGCGAATGGGCTTTTCGACTATTCCAGCACGGGTACCGGACTGGAGACGGGAAAAGGTACCGGGAAGATTGATATCGCTAACGGTGTCTTGCGGGATCTTCCTCAAGTGCACCAGTACGTTACGATCACCGAGAGTCCGGATCCGGGCGACCTCGCGCTTAAAGTCTGTCGTGCCGATTTGCGTTGGGAGGCAGGGGCGATGTCGGCCGAGAATATCGAGGTCGAATCCAAAGGTGTCTTCCGGCTGACCGGCACGTTGACAATCGAAGCTGATAAAAGACTTCACGGCGAAGTTGAGCTTGGTCTCACAGATGCGTACATCCGCTGGCTGCCTACGGCCAGAACGGCCATCTTTACCCGCCAGGAAGGCGCTTACTTCTTCGCCACCATCCATTTTTCCGGCACCGCCCAAAAGCCCCAACAGGATTTGACCGAGCGCGTGGCGCAGGAAGTCGCGAAATCGCCGCTTTTGGCCGTGAAACTATTCTTCAATCAAGCGGGGGAGTGGTTCAGTTTCGATTGAGAACTTTAAGACCTTACCATTCGCGTTTTGCATATCACATTGCATAATGCGTGCATAATGCGATCTTCGGAATGGTCTAAGAAACGCTATAGAGTCGATTTTAAGTCATAAGTCGTTTGTATTCAGTCGCGTGGATGGAAAAATTGGGATGTGGCATTGCTCTTGCAAAGAGATATCAACGGAATCCCTAGGATTCCGAGTACACAACCAAAGGATCATTATGAAGCTGGCTGGCATTGTTCTCATTATTCTCGGAGTTTTGGCCTTCATCTACCAAGGCATTACTTATCAAACGACCGAAAAGGACGCGAAACTCGGTCCGATCGAAATCCAACACCAAGAGACGCACAGCATCCCGTTTCCTCCTGTTGTGGGTGCGGTCTTCATCGTTGGAGGAGTTGCAGCACTTGCTTTGGGCGCACGTAGCAAGTTGTAAAAGCCGATTTCCGGAAACGCAATGAACACCACGATCCATAACCCGCGGCAGATGGGGGCCATTCCGCTGGATGACTCGACGCATTTCCGAGTCTGGGCGCCGAATGCCACCGGGGTTTCGGTCGTGGGCGAGTTCAACAACTGGGACGCCGAGGCCCATCCTCTGAAAAAGGAAGAGGATGGGCTATGGGCAGTTGAGATTGAGGGAGCGGTCGTGGGAGACCAGTACCAATTCGAGATCGTGAATGGAGACCGGAGATTCCGCAAGAACGACGCCTATGCGAGGGAAATTCACGCGCAAACGGCTCTTTCAGTGATCTATGCAGATACCTTCGAATGGAAAACGCCGGCTTTCCGGATTCCGAACTGGAATGAGTTGGTAATTTACGAACTGCATGTTGGCACATTTTCCGCCGGGCCGCACGGTAGCCCAGGCCGGTTTGAGCAGATTGTTGGGCGGCTTCCTTATCTAAAGAACCTGGGCGTCAATGCAATCGAGATCATGCCGCCGATGGCGTTTCCGGGAAAACGCTCCTGGGGTTACAGCCTGACCAATCCGTTTGCGGTCGAAGCCAGTTATGGAGGCGCAGACGGCCTCAAGCGATTAATCGATGCGGCGCACGCGCAGGGCATCGCGATCATTCTCGATGTAGTTTACAATCACTTTGGCCCCGACAATCTCGATCTCTGGCAATACGACGGTTGGAGTGAGAACAACAAGGGCGGCATCTATTTCTACAATGATCACCGGGCATGGACGCCTTGGGGTGAGAACCGGCCTGATTATGGCCGCGGGGAGGTTCGCCAGTACATCCGGGACAACGCGTTATTGTGGCTGGAGGAATTTCGGGTGGACGGGCTGCGTTTCGATTCGACACTTTTCATCCGCAGTACCCGCGGGGAGAACAATAACGTTGAGACCGACATCGCCGAAGGTTGGTCGCTGATGCAATGGGTCAACGACGAGGTGCGCCGCCATTTTCCGGAGCGCATCACCATTGCGGAAGACCTGATGCAGAATCCGTGGCTGACCAAAACCACGGGTGAGGGCGGAGCGGGATTTTCCGCGCAATGGGACTCGGCCTTTGTCCATCCGGTGCGGGCCAGCCTGGTGCAAATTGAAGATGGGAACCGGTCGATGGAGGACGTGGCGCGTTCCATTCAGTTCCGATACAACGAGGACCCGATCCAGCGGATCATTTACAGCGAGTCACACGACGAGGTGGCCAACGGCAAGGCGCGTATTCCGCAGGAGATCAACCCGGAGGACACAGCTGGCTATTTTGCGCGGAAACGCTCCACGCTGGGTGCAGGACTGGTCCTGACGACACCGGGGATCCCGATGCTGTTCGAAGGGCAGGAATTCCTGGAGGACGGATGGTTCCGCGATGACAAGGCACTCGACTGGGGAAAGCTGGAAGCTTACCGGGGGATTAACCGGTTGTACCGGGATTTGGTGCTGCTGCGGCGAAATGTTCACAGTAACACGAAGGGGCTGACGGGGCCGTTTGTGCGGATGTTGCAGGTGAACAATCTGAACAAGGTGCTGGTTTTTCACCGCTGGGCGGAGGGCGGCCCGAAGGACGATGTTGTTGTGGCGGCGTCATTTACGGACCGGACGCTGGAGGAATACCGGATCGGACTGCCCCATGGCGGACGCTGGATCATCCGGTTCAATTCGGATTGGAAGGGGTACAGCCCCGATTTCCATGATGTGAGCAATCCGGATGGGGAGGTTGTGGCCGAGAAGAGTCCTTATGACGGCTGTGAGTTCAGCGGAACGATCGTGTTGCCGCCCTATGGTTTTCTCATCTTGAGCCAGGAAGAAGCGGGCGAAACGGGCGAGGCACCCAAAGAGAAGGAAGCCGTATGAAAATCCGTATCCAGCATCGCACGACTTACAATTATAATGCGCCGGTTTCCTTTGGTGCGCACAAGATCATGATCCGGCCGCGGGAGGGGCACGATCTCCATATCGAGAGCTCGATCCTCGATATCAAGCCCGGGCACACGATCCATTGGATGCGGGACGTGAACGGCAACAGCATTGCGAAGGTCGATTTTACCGAGAAGGCCGCGCAGCTCATGATCTACAGTGAGCTGGTGCTGCAGCATTACGATTCCAACCCGCTCGACTTCCTGGTCGACGAGAGCGCGGTGCATTATCCCTTTGTTTACGAGCCAGATTGCCAGCCGGAACTGGCGGCGTTCATGCATATCATTTATCCGAAAGACACGGCGCGGTTGCGCGAGTGGCTGGCGCAATTCTGGAAACCGGGCGACAAGATCGAGACGATTGTCCTGCTCCAGAACGTGACCAAATTGATTCACGATTCATTTAAATACAAGCGCCGGGACGAATCGGGAGTCCAGACGCCGGCGCAGACGCTGGAGAAGAACAGCGGCTCGTGCCGCGACTTCGCGACCCTCCTGCTGGAGGCCTGCCGCTGCTGGGGACTGGCCGCGCGTTTTGTCAGCGGCTATATGCAATGCGAGGCGACGGAAGCCGGGGGCGCCTCGACCCATGCCTGGGCAGAGGTCTATCTTCCCGGCGCGGGCTGGAAGGGATTTGACCCGACTTGCGGGACCATGACGGGAGCACAGCATGTCACAGTGGCAGTCGCCCGCGACCCGGAAAACGCCTCGCCGATCTCGGGATCATTCAGCGGGGCGAGCGATGTTTTCAAGAACATCCAAGTGGATGTCAGCGTGGTGCAGGTGGACAAGCCGGTGCCAGACAAGCCCGTTCAATTTCAAACGCAGAGCCAACAACAACCGGCGGCGGTCGTGCCGGTACAGCAAGTCGAACAGATGGCGCAACAGGCTTCGCCGCCCATGGAGATGGTTATCCAGGCGGCCCCCCTGGAGCCGGTTGCGTCGTAAACCTGAAAAATAATATGCATATCCTGATCATTGATGACGAAGCCCACATTCGCAAAACGATGAGTCTCACGCTTGAGACTCTCGGGCACGAAAGTGAACTGACGGAAAGCGGCCAAGGTGCGCTGAACTTGCTGAAAAAAGGCAGTTTTGACGCAGCGTTTCTCGATCTCCGCCTCGGGGACGAAAACGGCCTGGAGTTGATTCCCAAGCTGCTTGCGCTGGAGCCAAGGTTGAACGTGATCGTCTTCACGGCATATACGTCCATCGACACAGCGGTCGAGGCGATGCGGCGCGGTGCGGTCGACTATGTGGCCAAGCCGTTCACGCCGGAACAAATCCGGCAGGCGCTGGCGCGGATCGAGAGCAGCCAGCGGCTGGAAAACCGGGTGGTGGAACTCGAGTCGATGCTGACGAACAGCGAGGCCTTTGCCGAGTTCACGACGCAGGAACCGCAGGTGCAGAAATTGTTCGAGACGGCGACCAAGGCGGCAGCATCCGCGGCAACGATGTTGCTGCTGGGAGAGAGCGGTACCGGTAAAAGTATCCTGGCGCGCGCATTGCACCGTAACAGTCCCCGGCGCGACAACGCCTTCGTGACGGTGGCCTGCCCGAGCCTTTCGCGCGAATTGCTGGAAAGTGAGCTTTTCGGCCATGTCCGCGGCGCCTTTACCGGCGCGGTGGGCGAGACGTGGGGCAAGGTGAAGGCGGCGGAAGGCGGCACACTATTCCTCGACGAGATCGGTGAATTGCCGCTGGAAATCCAGCCGAAGCTGTTGCGTCTCCTCCAGGAACGCGAATACGAAAGGGTCGGCGACTCGAAGCCGCGCAAGGCGGATGTCCGGGTGATCGCGGCGACGAACCGGCGGCTGGAGGACCTGGTGAAGGAAGGCAAATTCCGTGAGGACCTTTATTACCGGCTGAATGTCATCACGGTGGAATTGCCGCCGTTGCGCCAACGACCGATTGATCTTCCGACGCTGGCACGGCAACATCTCAAGATGTTTGCCCGCCAGAGCGTACGGCCGATCAAGGACTTCACCTCCGCGGCGATGGCGGCGATGCAACGGTACCCGTGGCCGGGCAACCTGCGGGAGCTGCGCAACGTCATCGAGCGGGCCGTCATTCTTTCCACGGGCGACAAGATCGATGTGAACGACTTCCCCGACAGCCTGCGCGGGTCGCAGCCCTCGGGCGCGATGATCGGCAATCGCGTGAGCCTGGAAGAACTGGAGCGTGAACACATCATGCGCATCATCGAGATTGCCGGAAGCATGGACGAGGCCGCGCAAATCCTCGGGATCGATCCCGCCACCCTTTATCGCAAGCGCAAGCGCTACGCGGACATGGCCGAGCAGAAGGCCGCATCCGTCCCGGCGCCAGCGGCAACCACCTGAGAGGCAGTCGCCTCTAAAACACCATGCTCCGGACCCGCCTCACGCTCGGACTGGTGTGCCTGCTGTTGATCCTGCTGGCGATGGGGCTTTACTCGATCAACCAATGCGGCCAGCTGGGGCACCGGATAGCGGCGATCACCCGGGACAACGACCAGGTCGGACGGAACATCCAGCAGATGAAACGGAGCGCGGCGGCGATGACAGGAGCGTTGCTTTCGGTCGTGACGATCGATCACCAACAAAGCGGTGATGCCTTTTCGGCCGCCAACGACAAATTCAAAAAAGCCCTGGCGGAGGAGACGGCCCGCAAGACAGTCAATCCCGAAGAAAAGGAACAGATTGCAAAGCTGAACGATCTCTATTCCGCTTACGAAGGGCGGGCCCGCGTCTTTTTACAGTCGCCGGAGCAACCGGATGTCGCATGGAAAGTTACCGCGGAGAGACTCGGACAAAATATCGGCCAGCTCCTGGATGGGGTCGATCAATTGGCGCTGGCGCATGAAAAAGGGTTGAGTACGCGCGGCGAGGATGCCGACGCCAATATTGTCAGCACGATCCGATCGCTGATCTTCCTGATGATCACGGCGGGGATCGTCGCCATTTATGCATCGATGCGCCTGCGACGAGGCCTGCTGGAACCCCTGATGTCGGTGACGTCCTCGATCCGCGAGGTGGGCGAGGGTAATCTCGACCAGACGGTCCCGGTCCTCTCGCAGGACGAGCTCGGGGTGTTGGCCACTTCTTTCAACCAGATGGCGGCCCAGTTGCGGCAGTACAAGGCGAACACCTCGGACGAATTGATCCGGTTGACGATGACGATCCGCGCTACCCTGGCGTCTTTCCCCGATCCTATTTTCGTCCTGAATTCGGAGGGTGCGGTAGAGTTTCGCAACCCGGAAGCGGACCAGTTGGCGGTGAAACTTCTTTTTTCGGGGGTGACGAGACTTCCCCAGAACGTGGATGAAAAAGTGGAGCAGGTCCGGGCCAGCGGCGAGGACTATCTGCCGACACTGTTCAAGGACGCGGTGAAGTTTCACCTCGACGGCCAGGACCATTATTTTCTGCCGCGGATCGTATTGTTACGCAACGACCAGAAAGAGGTGTTCGGCGTGGCGGTGATCCTGGAAAACGTCACCAGGATGCTCCTGCTCGACGACGTGAAGAGCAATCTTGTCGCCACGGTGAGCCACGAGCTGAAGACCCCGCTGACCAGCGTGCGCATGGCACTTTATCTCCTGCATGAAAAAAACATCGGGACACTGAACGAGAAGCAAAGCGATCTCGTCGCGACCGCGCGCGAAGATGCGGACCGGCTGTTGAAGACGCTGAACGACTTGCTCGACCTGGCGAAGCTGGAACAGGGGCCGACCCAGCTGGAGCTGCATCGTTTGGCGCCTTCGGTCCTGATTGAAAACGCGGTGCGGGAGATGAAGGAGATTGCGCACAACGCGGGCATGGAGATCAAGACAGAGATTGCATCGAACCTGCCGGAGATTGGCATCGACCTGCAGCGAATGGACTACGTGATCACGAACTTCATTACCAACGCGATTAAATATTCGCCCAGGGGGAGCGAGATTTTAATCAAGGCGGCCCTGGGGAAAACGCGGACAGCCCAGCCGGGCGTACGGTTTTCGGTGAAGGACCAGGGGCCGGGAATTGAGATCCAGCACCAGGAGCACGTCTTCGAGCGTTTTTACCGGATACCGGGCACGAAGAAGAGCGGCGCAGGGCTGGGACTTTCGATTGCGCGCGAGGTGGTGGTGATGCACGACGGGGAGATAGGCGTCATCAGCCGGCCAGGCGACGGAAGTGAATTTTTCTTTGTGCTGCCGTTTGCTTCCGAACAGAGGCCGCGCAAAGACCAGGGAATTTGAATGCCCCGGCCACACTCGTAAGAGCGTGGTTCCCGGGGCCACCCTCACGGTAGCGGTTTAGAGCTCGATGACTTCGCCGAGTTCGGGGAGAAGAGCCTTGAGCCCGTGGCGTTGCTCGATGAGTTGGGCGAGGGCGGTGCGGGGGCCATTTTCACCGTGCGTCAGGACAACGCGCGGCTTGACGGGAGCGATGACGTCGAACCACTTCATGAGATCGGTCTGCCCGGCGTGAGCGCTGAAGCCGCCAAGGGTGTGGACTTGAGCGCGGACCTCGACGGTCTCGCCGAAGATGGTGACTTTTTTTGCACCCTCGACCAGCCGGCGTCCCAGCGATCCACGCGCCTGGAAACCGACGATGATGACATGGGCCTGTGGATTGCCCAAGTTATGGCGGAGATGGTGCAAGATGCGACCGGCGGTGCACATGCCGGCACCGGCCATGACGAGGCAGGGACCGGGGCAGTTGTTAATGGCGATGGAATCCTCGGCAGTCGAGGACATCTTCATGGTGGCAAGGTCGTGCGCAAGCGGTCCCTCCTTGAGGAAAGCGACCATGTCCTCGTCGAAGAGTTCCGGGTGGCGGGCGTAGATGCGGGAGGCCTCGATGGCCATAGGGCTGTCGAGAAAGATGGGGAAAGGGGCGACGATTTTTTGCCGAAAGATGGAGGCCAACAAAAGAGTGAGCAGCTGGGCGCGACCCACGGCAAAGGTAGGGACAAGCATCTTGCCTTTTTGCGCGACCGATTGTTTCACGATCTCGATGAACTCAGCGATGGTGTCGGCGAAGGGTTGATGGTCGCGATCGCCGTAGGTCGACTCGAGGAAAACGACGTCGCCCTGGGTGAAGGTGTCATAGTCGCGGAGGATCGGCGCGCCCTTGGGACCGAGATCGCCGGAGAAGACGACCTTGCGTTCGACGCCGGATTCCTCGAGGAAAAGTTTGATGCTGGTCGAGCCGAGCATGTGGCCCGCTTCCGCAAAGCAGGCGCGGATCCCGGGGGCGACGGGGACCGGTTCGTCGTACGGCACGGGCCGGAGCCGGCCCAGGATCGCTTCTGCTTCCTCCATGGTATAGAGAGGTTCGACCGGTTTTTCGCCCGTTTTCTGGTACTTGCGATTCTGGCGTTCGGCATCCTGGGCCTGGATTTTGGCGGCATCGCGGAGGATGAGGCCGGTCATTTCGATGGTCGCGGGCGTGGCATAAATGGGGCCCGTGAAACCGGTCTGAGCCAGAAAGGGAAGGCGGCCCACGTGATCAAGGTGGGCGTGAGTCAGGACGACGGCGTTGAGTTGTGCCGATGAGGGCAACGGCGAGTGATTGAGGCCGCCTGCGCCCTCAGTACCCTGGAAGAGACCACAGTCGACGAGGACTTTGGCCTGTTGAGTTTCGACGAAGTAGCAGGAGCCGGTCACTTCTCCGCCGCCCGCGCCTAGTACCGTGATTTTCATAGAGAGAGACCGTAGTCCTTCACTTCAAGTTTCGGCTGTTTTTTCCGGAGGGCAAGTGTTCCTGCCAGAATTCGAAATCTATTTGGTGTACTTGATGGCCTCAGTCGTGGCGAAACCGGAGACGGGATCGACGCTGTGTGGGTTGATAATGGCGTCGGCTCCCAGTTTGCGCGCCCGCTTCTGGAGCATTTCGATGGTATAGCCGGTGACGGTTCCAACGACCGTGAAGTGAGCGGGAAGCTGGTTTTCATTCAGGACGGCGATCGGTTGATCGGCGGGAGTCGGCGTGGGCGGCGGGCCCTTGGGAGAGGAGAAGGAAGCGCAGCCGGTGGAGAAGGCGATGAGAGTGAGGAACAAAAGAATCCGGTGAAGTTTCATAAAGTGGAATGCGCAAGCATAGCCCGACGAGGCGGCCTGACGGCAAGTCATTCCATGAGGGCACACAGGCGTGATTGGAGCGGATGCAATTAGGCTGTCATGCGCCGGGTGTGCTTCTAATATTGAGAGAATGGCTCATAACTTCGAGCGCAAAGGCCGGGTGAATTTGATGAAACATAAGATTCCTGCTCCGACGCTCCTTGGAGCGCTTTTGGTGGCGGGCTTTTTACTGGCTGATCCAGGTTTGGGGGATTCCACGGCGAGTGGGGGGCGACCAACTCGCGATTTTTATTTCGGCATCGAACTGGACCGGAATGCCCCGGATGCGACGAAGCAGCTGTTTTATGAGACGGGGATGAATTGTGTGCGGTTGACGGGCGGGGGGTACGAATGGTCGGTGGAATCGCACAAGAAGATCGCGGATGAATTTGCGACACGCGGTTTGAAGGTCTACATGCAACTGGGGAGTCACTATCCGGACGGGAGTTACTTTTCGCTGACTGATGCGATCATGGTCGACCAGGATGGGAAGCCGGGTGTGCCGGACAAGAGCGCATGGGCGATCACATACGGGGATGATCATTGGCCGCAGTATGCATACACAAGCGCGCCATTCCGGGAGAAACTCGCGAAGGATTTCACCTCCTACGTGGGGAAGTTTGCGGACAATCACAATGTTGCGGGCGTGATCCTGCATAATGAGCCGGGTTATTTTTGGCAGTCGAAAAGGATTTTTGATTACAACCCGACGACGATCGCAGCGTTCCGGAAGTGGTTGGAGAAGGAGGATGGTTCCATTGCGACATTGAACGCGCGGTGGGGGAGCACTTACAAGACGTTCGAGGAGGTGATTCCGCCAGGGTTGCCGCCGGAGACGAATCTTGCGGCGTGGATGGATTGGCGGCGTTTCAGCGTGGCGGCGGTGGAGGACTTCATGACGTGGGAGGCCGGGTTCTTTCAGGGATTGCGAAAGGATATTCCGCGGACGACGAATCTCGATGGCCCGCTGAACAACTGGTACGGGTACCGCTGCGCGAACATGCTTCAGTACAGCTCACCGATGGACCGGGTCGGGATCGATATCTATCCTGCGGCGTGGTCGAGCCGGGATCTGGTGCCGTACGCGACCGACATGGTGCAGGGCGTGGCCCAGGGGCGCGAGGGGCATGTGCTCGAATGCGAGGCATTCAGCAAGGATGCGAAGGACTGGAAACAGTACGACGAGAAGCAGCGGGCGGGGTTGTTGCGGTCCGAGGTGTGGACGATGATCGGGCACGGCATGAGCGGCGTTTTGATCTGGGGATTCGATACGTTCCACGGGCCGGACGCTAAATTCAACGAGCGGATCATGGCATGCCGGGACATAGCGCACCAGACGGCGATGATCGGGATGAGGGATTTTCGGCGGACGAAATCGCGAGTGGCACTTTGTGTCGATCCGGACAGTTATCTTTATGAGAATGGCGTAGAGAAGAAGCCGTTGGAGTTGACATCGCTGCTCGATCATGAACTGGGGGGATATCATGCGGCGCTGGAGGAGGCGGGAATCCAGAGTGATGTGATTTTTGCCGATCAACTCCGGGCGCAGGTTTGGAAAAACTATGATGCCATCGTGATGCCTTCCGCGATGATGATGGATGAGGTGACGGCGGGAGAGTTGAAGAATTTTGTTTCCGGGGGAGGGACGCTGATCGCGGGGGCGCCGTTGGCGGGGATGGACCGCTGGGGGAAAGCGCAGGGGACGGTGCCGGGGTTTGGGTTGGACCAGCTCTTTGGGTGCAGGCTGATGAATGGGGTTTCGCCCGGAGCGATGGTGACGCCGCAGGGGGATCTTGCGGATACGGATGCGTTGGCAGGGGAGTTGCGGGGAGCAAGCGCACTTTACTTTTATGCGGACAAGACGCCGGCGATCACGAGTAACTTAGTGGGGAAGGGGCATGCGGTTTTGATTGCGGGGAAAGTGGGAGCGGCCTTTTTGGACTGGGCGCATTCGGATGTTTTACCGGGGATTTTGGCAGGAGTGTTGAAGGAGGGAGGTGTCTTGCCGGGATTGAAGGGTCAGAAGGGCGGAGCGATTGACCTGACTGCGCTGGAGGACGGGCGGGGGAATGTGCTGGTGGCGGCGGTGTTGCCGGTGGCGAATGGGAAGATTCCGGAGCCGGTGAGGGATGCGAAGATTGTCTATCATTGTGCTGATCCGGGACGGTTCCGGAGCGCTTTTGCGTTCCCACCGACGGCGGCGGAAAAGGACATCGTGCGGAGCGGGCCGGTGTCGGTTGTGCTCCAGGCAGACGTGGAAACGCAGAGTGTTTCCTTTCAGCCAGGCGAAATCACGGCGGCGATGCCGGTGCTTTTGGCGAAGGAGGCCGGGCCATTACTGGCGGTTGAGGCGCCGCAGAAGATGGTGAAGGGGCAGGAAGCGGAGCTTGCGGTCACTTGCTTTAATCCATCAGCGCAGGCGGTGCAGGGGCAATTCAAGGTGGTGGCAGGTGGGGGTGTTACGCTTGGCGGAGCGGGGGTGGTCAGTATTTCCGTTCCGTCTTATGACCAGAGGAAAGCGGTGATGAAGGTCAAGGTGCAAGCGGATGGGGCTGTGCCGCGGGTGCCGCTTACGGTTGTGTTAACGCTCGCGGATGGGTCGGAGATCAAGAGTGTGCCAGTTGATATTGCGGTTCAATGAACGGAGATTGAACGGTCGAGAGGACTCGCAACGGCAACGCGGAGGCGAAGAGGGCGATGACTAGTTAGTCGGAGCTGGCGTTGCAGGAGAGAGGCGGAACTCGTGGGGGACGGGTTGGGCGGCGTCATGGATGCGGGGGACCATCCAGGCGACATCGCCTTTTACTTTTTCTTCGGTGTTTTTGACTTCGCGGTATTTGGCAACATCGTTGGCGACAGCCTTGGCCCAAGGGCCGTTGGCGGTTTCCTTGAGCTTGGCGTCCAGGACCGGCTCCATTTGCGCGAGGGTGACGGGATGCGGGAGGTCCTTGTCCCATGCGTCGCCGAGGGCAATCGCGCGCAGGACCCAGATGGAGCCCCATTTCGATTTACACAGATCGAGCACCTTCAGCGCCTGTTGATATTGCGGCATGGCGGTTTCCGACGCGAGATTGACGCCCTTGGCGAGTTCATCCGCCGTGTAGGAACGGATCTTTTTGCCGTCAACGGTCAGGTCGTAGTTTCCTGGGGTGAGATGAGAGATTGTCAGCGTTTCATGGTTGAGGTCATTGAGGGCGGGCTCCCATTTCACGGCCTCGGCGGCACTGGGGTCGATGGGGAAGGGGAGGGCATCGGCGAGGTAGGAGAAGCTCACGCCACCCGAATCCACCTTAACTTGATCCACCTTGCAATGAGCGCTGCCGGTGATCGTTCCGCTCTGGCCATCGAGGGAAGCGTGCGCGATTTCCGTGGGCACCTGTTGCGCGGTCAGAAAGAGCCAGGCCATGTAGAGGTGCCCGGGGTGGCCCGGGTGGACGCGGTCAGTCCCCACTATGGTCGAAGCAGGATCTTGCGCCTGCAGCTTCTGGTTAAGGGCCAACATGGGATGATAGAAGTCGACGAGGCCGATATTTTCCTCCTTCGCCAGCGCAATGCCCAGGTCCGCGATCTTGCCGAGCCCGGTGTTGCAACCGGGAGCGTTCGGGGAAGCCATGGTTGAAGTGTCGTCAAAGATGGAGGGCGTCATCAGGATGGTCTGCACGCCGCTTTTCTTGAGGAGATCCACCAGGTTTCGCGTGTTGCGTTGCCAGTTCTCGATGCACGTGGCGCGTTGGTTTTCCAGGTTGGCAGCCGGGGCGGCGGGCGCATAGAGACCGCGGTTCACGTCGTTCATGCCAAACATGAGCGAGGCCACGGTCGGCTTGTTGGCGGCGATGTCCCATTTGTACCGCCGGATTCCGCCGTCCGCCGTGTCGCCGGAGATGCCGCAATCGAAGACCTCGGTCTTATTTTTTGGGAAACGGGTTTGATAGAAGACATCGATGTAGATGGCGTACCAACCGATATGTGTGATGCTGTCGCCGACCGCGGCGTACCGTGTGCCATCCGGGAATGGCTGCAACGGGGCCTGGCCCCAGGCTCGAAACGAGTTCAAAGCAACAAAGAAGAGAAGGAAAAGAAATCCAGCGCGAATAGGATAGTTCATGGTGTGTGAACGGATGGCGCCGGTATCCTTGCAGAGAAGAAATCGATCCGTCTATACTCCCGTATGAATCCGGCCGCCATGAACGACGGGCCGTCCCGGGAGGGCCAATGCGGGACCTGATCCGGCTGCTCTCGCCGTGGACCGGATGGGTGGGCTTCTTTTTCGCGCTGGCGCTGGCGGTCGTCCTTTATCCGCGGCCCGGAAATTCCAGCGGGTCCCGGGAAGAAATCACGCTGTGGACGCCCCTCGGCGCTTCCGATTCGCTGCGAGCGGCGGCGACGGAATTCGAACGGGAAAATCCCCGTTACCGGGTGGTGCTGGGGGCGGCGACGGTGCGGGACACGGTTTCCGATCCCACCCGTTTTTTGTTGAGCGTGGCGGGCAAAGCTCCGCCGGATGTCATCGTTTTCGACCGGTATGCCGTGGTGGAATGGGCGGCACGGGGTGCGTTCAAAGACCTGAACGGATTCCTGGCCGCGGACCGCCTGCGACCGGACGGACTACACGCCGATGATTTCTTTGCGCCGATGTGGAAAGAGCCCAGTTTCCAGGGAAAGCAGTATGCGATTCCACTCGGGACCGACGTCCGCGCGCTTTTCATCAACGACGATCTTTTGATCCGGGCGGGCTTCGTCAACCGGGATGGTTCGGCGCGTCCCCCAAAAAACTGGGAGGAGATTTGTGGAAAGAAATTCCACGGCACGGGGGTGATCGAAGAGAATGGCGTCCAGATGGGAGTCCCCTCCGTTCTCCCGGGATTCGGACCCTTTCCGGTGTCGGGAGGCAAGCCGGAAGCGGGTGACGTAATTACCCTGCGTTCGGGGCGAAAACTTTTCCGGGCAAGGATTGCCTCGATTTCTTCACGGGGAAAAATTCAACTCGATTTTGCGCGAGAGCAACCACCCGGCACGAATGCCATTCCGGCAGACCTGGCCACCGCGAAGGAGGTCGAGGTAAAAATCTTCAGCCGGAAATCGTACATCAACGCGATGACCCGGTTCGATGCGAGGGGAAGCCTGACGGTGACGGGCTTTTCTCCCCTGGCCGGCAGCAGTTTTCTCTATGTCTTCGGTTGGGAAAATGGTGGCACCTTCATCTCCGAAGACGGAACGAAATGTCTTCTCGACCAGCCGGAAATCGAAATCGCGCTGCAATACATGGTCGACTGCTATGACGAGCAGGGTGGATTCCAAAAGGTGAATACTTATATCGAATCTCCCGGGGCCTCGAGCCTGCATCCCTTTCTCGCGGGACGGATGGCCATGGTCATTCACTCGGATGGATTTGTCGGCACGATCTCGGCGCAGCGACCCGGCATGGCCTTTACGGTGGTACCGGCGCCGATGCCGGCCTCGCGCGAGGGATTCCCGCCGGTGGCCTTTGCGGGTGGCTATTCCTATGCCATCCCCTCAACGGCGCGGCATATGGATGGCGGCTGGGACCTGATCCGCTTTCTCAGTTCGGCCAAGTCGATTCAATTGCAACTGGAAGTCCAGGCGGGGAAGACCCGGGCTGCCGGGCAAATGTTCATTCCACCTTTGACGGTGCGGAAGGACACCGTGGCCTGGGTACTCCAGACTTATCTCCAGGGCGATCCGGGCATGGGAAACCGGCTCCGGTCGGCCTACGATGTCTTTGTCTCCCTGATGCCCATCGCGAAATTTCGTCCCATCTCGCCGGTGGGCAACAAATTGTGGGAAGGGCAAAAGCAGGCGGAGGACATCGCGATTGGCCATACGGAGGAGGTCCATGAAGTCCTGACCAGCCAAACGCAATGGGTGCAGGAAAACCTGGACCGGTATCTGCACCCTCCGACAGGCCCACGGATCAATTGGGTTTATTTCATCGCGGGCTACCTGGGCCTGATGGTCGCGGGCGCCGCAGCCCTGGCCTGGAGCGAATGGCGCCGACGCAAGGCGGGGTTGGGAAAGCGCGACTGGCAGGCCGGGCTGGTCTGTGTGTCGCCCTGGCTGATCGGTTTCATTGTCTTCGGGGCGGGACCGATTCTTTTTTCGATGGTCATTTCCTTTTGCCGGTATGATGTGTTGAATCCCGCGCAGTTCATCGGCTTCGACAATTACTCGCGCCTGCTCGGGTTTCATCGCGATCCGCTCACGCATCTCTGGACGAGTAACGACCGTGATTTCTGGAAATCGCTGGCCAATACCGCATTCATGTTGATCGGCGTGCCCGTCGGTCTCGTTCTCGGTCTTCTGCTGGCGGTGCTGCTGGACCAGACTTTTCGCGGCATCGGCATTTTTCGCACCCTTTATTATCTTCCGTCGATTGTCCCGGCGGTCGCTTCGTTTCTACTCTGGATCTGGATTTTTGACCCGACCCGCGGGTTACTCAACCAGACGTTGATGGGGATGGGAATTTCCCATCCGCCGGTGTGGCTGGCTGATCCGGAGTGGGCGAAACCGGCGTTGCTGATCATGGGCGTCTGGGGAGTCGGCGGGGGAATGCTCATCTGGCTGGCGGGGCTCAAGGGGATCCCGACCGAGCTTTACGAAGCAGCGGAAATCGACGGGGCCAGCGTCCTGCATCGTTTTTTTTACATCACGCTGCCGATGCTCTCGCCTTACATCTTTTTCAACACCGTCATGGGGATCATCGGGACGCTGCAGGTCTTCGAGGCAGCCTACATCATGACCGACGGTGGGCCCCAAAACTCGACGATGTTTTACGTCTACAAGCTTTTCAATGAGGCATTTCGCTATCTGGACATCGGCATTGCGTCGGCCATGGCGTGGATTCTCTTTTCCCTCGTGCTCAGCCTGACCCTGCTGCAGCTCTGGGTCAGTAAAAAATGGGTCCATTACGACTGATCGGCCATGCGTCCCAAAACTTTCATTTTTTCGCAAAAGCTGCTGGTGATTTCGCTCCTCACTGTGGGGGTGTTTATTTTTGTGCTGCCTTTTGCCAACATGGTGCTGACCTCGGTGAAACTCGATGAGGAGCTGACGGCGGACCAATTTGCATTCTGGCCGAGGGCGCCGATTCCACAGACGGTCAGTCCCTATGTGTTGGAAAAACCTTTGATCCGCATAGAGCGCCCGCCGGATATGCCGTCCGCGGAGTGGGCGCAATTTGAGGCGCCTTTCCGTCAACAAGTTCAGCGGGCGGTGGAAGCATGGTGGGCGCAACGGCAACAAACGCCGGATGGATTCGCAAGGATCAATGCCGAGCAACTGGGGCAGACCCTGATGCAAGCGGTCGGCGCAGCGGCCTTGAGCCGGATCAGTGACGAAGCCCGCAAGCAAGGGGCCGAGGCGATGCTGGCGGAAGTCCCCTCGCTGGTGACGATCCCCCGGATCGAAGAGGCGTTCGATGCGAACGTGGCTCGCTTTTGTCTGGGGAGCATCTATCTGCGTGGGGCTGATTATGCACGCCAGCCGCTGGGGCAGGGATCGATCTGGCAGGCGACATCGAACAATGTTGAGCTTTCGCCATTGCCGGTTTCGACCGGGCAGTCCGGATCGCAGGTCCTCGTGGACTACGACACAGCGAAGGAACCGGCGCGCATCCGCCTGGCGGCGGAGCGCAAGGAAGAGGTCGAGCGGATTTATCTGACTTTTCGCGGAGATCAGTCGTGGTCGAAGGTGGCCCTTTCGGTTGTTTCCCAGGGCCGGCGTTACGAACTGGAGGAACCTTTCTACATCCTGGAGAGGAAGTGGGCGGAAGTGGAATTCCGCATTCCGGGCCGGGAACCGGAGCCGCTTTCCGGGCGGACGTTCCGCCGTCTGGCAGATGTGGGGCCGGCTCCGGCGGGATCGGCCGATTTTGAGATCACGGTGAGTCTCATTCCCAATTCATACGTAGGCGCGTGGTGGGCGAAGGTGTCGCGCAATTATGAGACGGCGTTCCGGCAGGTGCCGATTGCGCGCTACATCGGGACATCCATCGCGATAGCCATTCTCTCGATTTTTTTGAACGTGTTTGGGTCATCACTTTCGGCCTATGCGTTCGCGCGGATCGAGTTCCCGGGACGCAACCTGCTGTTTGGGATTCTGCTCGCGACGATGATGATTCCGGGACAGGTCACAATGATTCCGCACTTCCTGATCAACCGGTCACTCGGCTGGTACAACACGCTTTATCCGTTGTGGGTGCCGTCGTTGTTTGGATCGGCGTTCTTTATCTTTATGCTGCGGCAGTTCTTTCTCACCATTCCACGCGAATTGGAGGAGGCAGCGCGGATGGATGGGTGCGGATTCCTACGCATCTACTGGCATGTTATTTTGCCGATGATGCGGCCCACGCTGCTGACCGTGGCGATCCTTTCGTTCATCGGGTCGTGGAATGATTTCATGCGCCCGCTGATTTATCTCAACGATGAGCGGCTTTACAACCTGGCGTTCGGGCTTTTCAAGTTCCAACTCGATAACGGGACCAACAGCTCGCTGATCATGGCGGCCTCGTTCGTGATGACGGTGCCGATCATCGTGATTTTCTTCCTATTCCAGAGGCACTTTGTGCAGGGGGCTTCGCTGTCGGGGTTAGGCGGTCGCTGATTTATTCGGTCTCCAACCAGGGTTTAAGTTGTGGTGCGAGTTGCCGGGCGAGTTTGCGGGAGCCGCATTCGTTGAGGTGATAGCCATCGACGAAATCGGCGTCGGTGTATTCCGGGCCGGAGACGTGAATGAAAGTGCCGCCGACGGGGGCGAGGGCAGCCTGGACTTTGGACCAAAGGTCGGTGTCGGCTCGCGAACCGAGCGCTTGTTCGGCGGCGGGGCGCATGGGACAGGCGACGACGACGAAGTGGACTTTATTAGTGCGGAAGGAGAGCGCGCTGGCGGTGAGGAGAGGAATGGCGTTGGGGTCCCATGCGGCGGGATCGAGGGTTTCCTTCTGATAATTTTCCCAGCGCTGCGTGGTGTAGAGAAAATGTGTGCAACTCAAGGGGACTCCGCCGAAGGCATCGAAATGGAGCGAATCGTAGGTACTGCGGTTGATTTCGGCGGGGACGTTTTGCTCGCGGAGGGTCGTGAGGTAGTAGTTGCGGTCGGGGTATTTGAGGTAGAGGGGGAAAAGGAAGGGGGAGAAGAGACAGCGTTCGAAACTGAGCCAGTCGATTTCCTTTGGGCCATGTTTTTTAAAATCCCCGATACAGACGGGCATGAGAATGATCTTCGGGGGCGGGTTGAGGTGATCAACCATGACATGGGCGATGCGGGCCGATTCGGCGGGCTCGAGTCCCCATGAGCTGGCATTGAGGATGGCGTTGGTCTTGAGTACGCGGGCGAGTTCCTCGCCGTTCACGTTATTCACGCCCATCGAGGAGCCGATGAGGAGGATTTCGGGAGCAGGATTGCGTTGCAAAGCCTTGCGGAGCCAAAGGGCTTTTTGGTTGAAGGAGACGCTGTCGGAGAGGCGGGGACCAGGCATGCGGCCCGAATGGATGATGAGATCGAAGGCAACGAAGAATGCGGCCATGGCGAGCATGAAGGCGACCAGGGAGATGCGGTAAGGATGCATAGCGCTCAAAATTGGAAGTAGAGGAACTCGCTGCGCTGCGTGACTTGGAGAAGGGAGGCGCAGATCGTGAAGGCGAGGGCGAGGCCCCAGGCGACGTGGATGAGGCGCGCGGCGGGAGAGGTCTCCCAATGGATGGCCTCGGCGCGCATGATGATTTCCTGGCTGTTGCGCGAGGCGAAGGTGATCACGAGAGCGAGGGCGAGAATGCCCCACGGGAAGTGGACGACGTGGGAATGGCCGTTTGCATCGGTGACGGAGAGTTCATGGCCGAAGTCGGCTCCGGGGAGATGCCAGCTTTGCAGGACGGGGACGAAGGAGTGGGGGAGATCGAGGCCGGTGGCGCCGGTCATGCCGACGAGCATGTGTTCGGCGGAGGAAAAAGTGGTCGCGCGGAAAAAAATCCAGAGGACCATGACGCAAAGGAAAGTGACAGCGATGCTGAAGAAGCGGACGACGCGTGGGTTGCTAAAAACAAGGCCAATGCGGTCGCAGAAATCGTTCCAGACATGGTTGATGACAAGAAGGGCGCCGTGGAGGACTCCCCAGAGGACGAAGGTCCAGTTGGCGCCGTGCCAGAGGCCGCCGAGAAACATGGTGGCGAGGAGATTGATGTGCCGCCGGATTTTTCCTTTTCGATTTCCGCCGAAGGGAATGTACACGTAATCGCGGAGGAAGGCGGAAAGAGTCATGTGCCAGCGTCGCCAGAAATCGATGATACTGGTGGCCTGGTAGGGGGAGTTGAAATTGAAGGGAAGCTGGATGCCGAACATGCGGGAGAGGCCGATGGCCATGTCGCAATAACCGGAGAAATCGAAGTAGAGCTGGAAAGTATAGGCGAGCGCGCCACCCCACGCGGCCATGAAGGGGACGGGACCGTGCTCGGAGGCGGCGAAGGCGGTGCTGGCGTAGGGGCTGAGTTGGTCGGCGATGAAGAGTTTTTTGACGAGGCCCATGCAAAAATAGGTGAGGCCAATGATGAGGTTGTCGGCGCGGGCGCGGTAACGTTCGTGGTCGGCGAACTGGGGCATCATCTGCTTGTGATGGAGGATCGGGCCGGCAATGAGGTGGGGGAAGTAGGTGACGAAAAGAGCGTAGTTCTTGAAATTGAACTCGACGGCGATGCCGCGGAAGACGTCGACGAGGAAAGCGATCTGGGTGAAGGTGTAGAAGGAGATGCCGAGGGGGAGGGTGATCTGCAGCGTGGAGAGTGTGCCGGGGGAGAGGGCGTTGATGTTCTCGATGAAGAAGTTGGCGTACTTGAAGTAGGCGAGGCAGGCGAGATTGAGGCTGACGGAGGCGGCGAGAAGATAACCGGCGGCGCGGGAAGGACGCGCGCGCGCGATGAGGAGGCCGAAGGCGTAGTTAAGAGTGAACGAGGCGATGAGCAGTCCGACGAAGCGTGTGTTCCAGTGGGCGTAGAAGGAAAGCGAGGCGAAGACGAGCCAGAGCTTGGCCAGTTCGAAGCGCTTCATCCATCCGAGGAAAAGGAACACTGCCAGTGTGACAGGCAGGAAGAAGCAGATGAAGAGGTACGAAGTGAAGAGCATCGCGAGGGGAAGGCCGTCGGCAAGCCAAGGTGTCAAAGTAGCTTGGGCGAAGGGCCAGAGGCAATCCCTTGCATGAGGATACATGGCGGGCCGATGTTCAAGAAATCTTCAGAATCAGGATATTCTCTCTTCCTCTCGCTCCCAACGGCCCTAAGGTGTCGTACCTGCGCTTTTACCGACGGTGCCTGGTTTTGGAATCCGATGGACGGTCTTGAACGAAACAGACGGCACCTTATGAACTATTGTAACTTCTCGAAATGCGCAGGCCACACTCTGCGTGGGCTTGTCGCCATCGGTCTGTTGGGGCTCGCCCTGACGGGATGTGCGCCCATCGCCTCGGTGGACGACAAGGACCCGGTGTTGCCGGTGGCGGTGGTGACCAAGCAGGAAGACCCGCAGTTGAAGGTGGCACGATTGCAGGCGCAATCGGCCACGCAACTGGTCGAGTCGGACCCGAAGGAAGCCATGGCGGAGAGCGCGAATGCGGCGCGACTCAGCCTCGAGGCGATGAAGCGTCTCTCGGGCGAGCAGGAGAAAGAAGCGATCATCATCTATAATTTTTCGGTAGCGCGGATGATGGACGCGGTCAACGAGTCGAAGGAAAAGCCGTGGAAGGAAGCAGTCAAACTCAAGGGTATGGATGGTCCGCTCTGGTTGACGTTGCAGAGTGATTCCGAGCAGACCTGGACTCCGGATGCGGACAAGTTTGAGGTGACGGACCGCATGATCATCGGCGGCAAGTACTTTACAGAACGGGTGGAGATCGAGGGCGTTGGCGCGCCGCTGGTGATCACGGGAGCGCCGGGCAAGCTTGCATGGGACCCGACGAAACACTTCGTCCCCGCCACGGCCCTGGCGTCTTTTGATGGAGACAAGATTGTGATCAAAGTGGTGAGCCCGACGGTCACGCCGAACGTGACGATGGCGGGCAAGAAACGTCCGGTGGCGGCGGATCTTAGTGCGCCGATTGCGGTCAATATCGTCACGACGCATCCGCAGTTTTTTGGCATCAAGGCATTGCTGAACGGCAGCAAGTACGCGAAGGACGCGCGGCTCGTCATGATGGGGCCCTACCGCCCGGGCGTGCAGCCGGTCATTTTCGTGCACGGCCTGATGGACTCGCCGCTGAGTTGGGTTCCGCAGATCAACACGATGAACGACAATCCGGAGCTGCGGAAAAAATACCAGATCTGGTACTTCCAGTATCCGAGTGGCCCGCCCTTCCCGATCTCGGCGGAAATCCTGCGCGAGGACCTGGCGGAGGTTTATAAAAAATATCCCCAAACACCGAAAGCCATCATGGTGGGGCACAGCATGGGCGGGTTGTTGGCGCACATGTTGATGTGCAATTCGGGCACGCAGTACTGCAAGGACATCTTGGGCAAGACCGTGGCGGAGCTTGAGCTGGGGCCGGATGACAAGGTTCTGGCCGGGGCGCTGCAGTTTGAGGCGAGTCCCTATATTGCAAAGGTGATCTTCGAGGCCACGCCGCATCGCGGTGCGATCATGGCCTCGAATCCGATTGGACGTCTCGGCTCGATGCTGGTGCGTTTGCCCGTCACGATGGTGACGATGGGGCCGAATCTGATCAAGGATGCGACCGCGACACACGGTGATAAGGTCATCCAGAAATTTCCGAACAGCATCGACACCTTCCGGCCCGACGCGCTTTGCATCACGGCGATGGACAAGCTGACCCTGAACCCGAAAGTTCCGTACTATTCGATTATTGGCGATGCCAACCATGCGAAGGAACTCGTCAAGACCACCGACTATGTTGTGCCCTATACGAGTGCCCATCTTGATGGGGCAAAAACGGAGAAAATCGTGCCGTACTGGCATTCCGCGGTGTTGATGGGAGCGGACTCCATTGCGGAAGTGGAACGCATCCTGTTGGCCAATTAAGCCCGGAAGGGATGCCGCTTGACGTGCGCTTGCCGCGGGTGATCCTGCATTACCTATGCGCATGACATGTCTGCGAGTTCTTTTCCTGGGAGCGGCAGGTTTGTTCATGGGCCCCTGGATAATGGCGGCGGAGGCGGGTGCTCCATTCGGACTGATTTCACCGGCAGTGGCGGAGAAGTTGAAGGGCGAGGCGACGACACCCTCTGCGCAGCATATCATCAAGACGGCGGAGGTGGCGCTGGTGGCCCCGACGCAGCCCCCGAATCCGCTGCCGAGGGTACACGTAGAGGGGACGCTGCCGCACCAGGGGATTTACGACCAGAGCGTGGTGGCGATGAGAGACTGGCCGGCAATGCTCAACTTTGCCATGGCCTACCGATTGACCGGGGACTCGCGTTACCTGCAGGCGGTGGAGAAATTACTCGCGGCATGGCTTGCTGTCTATACGGTGAGTTTCAACCCGATCGACGAGACCAATCTCGACAACATGATCGTGGCGTACGACCTGGCTCGACCCGGTCTTTCCAAGGAGACGCAGGACAAGATGACAGTGTTTCTCCGCACGATGGCCGAAGGGTACCTCGACAAGATCGCGCAGCAGAAAAAGGAAGACGTGGCCAACTGGCAAAGCCATCGGATCAAGTTGATCGTGCTCTCGGCCTATGCGTTGGGGGATGAGGTGCTGATCGCGAAGGCCCAGGCGGCATTTTTCCGGCAGGTGTCGGTCAACATCAACCCCGACGGAACGGTCGTTGATTTTGCCAAGCGCGATGCTTTGCATTATGTGACCTACGACCTTGAACCCCTGACCATGGCGTCGCTGGCGGCGAAAGCGCATGGACGCGAATGGTTCGGTCGTGCCGCGTCGGACGAACATCCCGTCGCGGTGGTGATGGCGGTCGACTGGCTGACGCCGTACGCATTGGGGCAGCAGACGCACGAGGAATTCGTCCATTCCTCCGTCCCCTTCGATGCCGCGCGAGCGAAGGCTGGGCTGAAGGGCTATTCGGGGCCTTGGGAGCCCGCAACGAGCGCGCATCTTTATCAACTGGCTGCGATGGCCGATCCCAAATACACGGCGACGTTCCAGCAAGTCTGCGCCGCGAACCATCGTAATCCGATTGACTGGCTGGTGCTTCTGGACGGTGCGGGTTTCTAAGTTTTCCGCCGACCATCTGACCGCCTCGACATTGCGTTGTCCGGGGTTAGGTTGATTTTACGATGAAGGGTGAAGTGATTTATCTCTACGCGTTCGACGTGGCGAACGAGATCATTACGCCACGCGTGCAGGAGATCCTGTCCGAGAAACCGTTCCCGTTTGAAATCCGGAAGGACCGGACGCTGCCCAAGGACATGCCGCTCTATCGTCCTCTGGCGATTGAGCCGGAACCCCTGGCCGCGCGCCTCCATAACGCTCCGGTGCGGCTGCTCATCCGCATCTACGACGTGGGTGTGGTCACGGTGATGATGCGGGTGGTCTTTGAGGCAAAGGCACTCAGCGACCTGATGCCCTTTCACAATCCCAAACTGGAGGACGGTCAGACGCTCGATAAAGTGGCGTCCGCTTTTTGCGCAAAAGTCTGCGACAGCCTGAAGGACCTGGTGGTGCGTCCCACGGAATTTCCACCGATGCCCGAGGCGTACACGGTGTTCTGTTTGACTGAACTGGACGGTGCGACGGATGCGAATGAGTGGCTGGCCGGGCAAAGGCGCGAAGTGGCCGGCCTGCTTACGGAAACAGCGGCGGGGAAATTGAGCGAAACGCAGGTGACCGAGGTGTTGCGTATCCAGCGTTCTTTCGAGAAGACGGACCTGGCGGTGATCGACTGGGACGCGGCGCTGGTGGTCGACTTGGCGGGATATGTGGACGATGTTCTCTATGCGCTGGAACTCGCGAACCTGCAGCTGGAGGAATTCCGCGTGATGGACCAGCGGCTCGACAAGTACCTCGATCGGGCTTACGAGCATGTGGAGCGGAGGCCCTGGGCGGTCTTTGGCGCGGCGAATTTGACCCTGCGGCACCTGCGCCGTTTCCGGGTGGACGTGGCAAAATTGACGGACGAAGTGACGCACATCACAAAATTCTTTGGCGACTGGCACCTGGCGCGGGTCTATCTCGGTGCGAGGGACCGATTTTATCTGGACCAATGGCGCGCGAGTGTGGAGCAGCGGTTGGTCCAGCTCGACAAACTCTACAGCGTCGTACACGCCGAGGTGAATGAACAGCGGATGCTTTGGCTGGAAATCATCATCGTCATCTTCTTTGCGGCGGACCTGGCGATCATGCTGTGGGTGCAACGCTGAGCGACAGGCGAGTGATGGCGGATGGCTATTTTTTTCTCAGGTCATCGAAAGCATGGCTGACTTCCTCGAGGCGTTTGCGGTATTGATCAGCATCGCCATAGTCGATAAAAAATCGGTAACGGCTGTGGACGGCCTTCATGCGGACGGCGTGCTTGATGGGGCACCAATGCTGCTCGGTGCGCCCGGCGATTTCCTGCACATAGGCGATCAGGCCATTGACGTAGGCACAATAGGCGCAATTCAACTTTTCAATGGAGTTGAGATAACGGAGCCGCGTGCGATCCATCGAAATGTATTCATCGCGGTGGACCTTGGGGATGCCATAAACGGGAAAGCAGACGAACTGATAGAAACTCACCACCACGTCCAAAGAGACGGCGGGGACGACGCAGGACCAGATGACGGGAGCAGTCACGACGCTCAAAACCTTGGCATCGCGGAGATAATAAAACAGGCCTTGAGTCAATTTGCGGTGAGCTGCAGCGGTGCCTTGCTCGAAGAGCACATCCTTGTCCTTGACGCTGTAGCCAAATTTCGAGGCCTGTTTTTGGGCCTCGTGGAGAAGATCGGTTTCCAGCTTTTTGAGCTGAGCGAGCAGGGCGTCGAGTTTTTCGTTGATAAAAAGCCTTAACCGTCCGGAGCGGCGACGTATGCTGAATGAGACGGTCGAAGAGAAGGGACTGATGATGCCGCTGATTCGACGAGGGGTCGATCAAAATAGAGCTGCCAGAGTGTAGGCTGAGGACAGGCTGGGCCTTTTCAGTTTTTCTCATCACGAACTCATGCGCTCGAAAATCCTAGTGTGCAGTGTCCTTGTCCTCGGCGGGGGCGAATCCAGTCAGAACGCCAAGCACCAGCAGCAGCAATCCGGGGGCGAGCACCAGTAAAGGCGGCATCAACACGGGAAAGAGCAGCAACAGAGGCAACCACGGCAACACCAGCAAGGGAAATGCGGCGAAGAATAGTAAACGGGACAGTTTTTTCACGGGATCCAACTCCTTTCCACAGTCAAGATACGGCGGAGCGGATGAGCTGGCTTTGGTGATCTTGGCGAAAGCTTCTCGCGGCTTGACCGGAGCCATCGTTTCGAACCTAGAATGAGCCATGGCCGTCGTTCTGGACTCCCGCTTTGACCAGAACCCGACGCTGCCCGGCGTGCGCGATCCTTATCCGATCTATCGGTCGGTGCGCGAGCAGGATCCGGTGCATTGGTGCATGGAGGCGAATCTCTGGGCGATCATGCGGCACGAGGATGCGCAGAGTATTCTCAAGGATGAGCGTCTGAGCCGACAGGCCTACCTCGACAGCCTCGAAGCGCGGACCGGCCCGCAACCGATCATCGACATGCAGCGGCATGAGCTCGTCTTCACCGACAATCCGCGTCACGGCCAGTTGCGGCACTTGCTCGGCGAGGCGATCAATGCGCGTTCGATGCACGATCTGCAGGTCGAGATCGATTTGCTCGTCGACCAGGCGATCGCCCCGCTGCTGGGGCGCGCCAGCTTTGACGTCATTGGTGACTTTGCGCTGCCGCTGCCGACCCGGGTGGCGTCCGCGTGGCTCGGTGTTCCGGAGGAAGACCGTGACCAGATCGCTTCCTGGATTTTTCCGCTCGTCAGTGGACGTGGCGTGGCTCGTGACGCGGACACAACTGTCGCGGCCAATGACGCCGCCAGGTCCATGCATGCCTATTTTAGCGAGCTTATCCGGACACGGCGCGCCACTCCGCAGGACGATCTCATCAATGGTCTGCTCACGGCCCAGGCGAGCGATCCATCCCTTTTGACGGACGACGAATTGATCGGCGTTTTTATCGCGGTGTTTGCAGCGGGGCATGGTCCGGGTATTGCGATGTTGGTCAATACGCTGCTCGCGCTTTTCCAAAACCCGGACCAACTGGCCCTGCTTCGCGCCGATCCGGGCCTCCTCGTTTCGACGCTGGAGGAGGGACTCCGTTACGATCCTCCGACGCAGGCGCCAAATCCGCTGGCAGCGCGAGAAGACATCGAGATCGGAGGCAAGATCATCCGGAAGGGTGATGCGGTCACAGTCATCATCGGGTCAACCAATCGTGATCCCGAGGCTTTTCCCGATCCCGACCGGCTTGACGTGACGCGCAATCCGAACAGACATCTCGCTTTCAGTGCGGGGGCACATTTTTGTCTCGGGGCCGTACTGGCGCGGATGGAAATCCAAAGCGCTCTCGGGGCCCTTGTGCAGCGTCTGCCCCAGTTACGTCTCGGTTGCGAGGTTGAGGCGCTCCAATGGATTCCGCACGATCGCTTTCGGACGCTCGCCGCGCTGCCCGTGGTCACTTGACGGAAGGATTGGGAGAAAAAGTATGCCGATGCGGATTGCTCATTGGTTCATGCCATGGTAGCACGAGGCATGAAGTCCATCCGCTGTTGGCTCGTTGTTTTGCTCCTGATCATGCTTGCTTCCCTGTTACCCATGGCGGCTGCCCCCGCGGGGGATAGTCCGGATGCAGTGGTGCAGGCCCTGTATCACTCGAGCATGAAGAATTTCGGCTTCAGTCCGGAGGCCGTGAAGGCGACCAAGCCCTGGGTCACGCCGGAGCTCTACAAGAGGATGTGGAAAAAGGTGAACCAGCCGGTGCCGAAGGGCGATGCTCCTGATATCGAAGGTGACCTCTTTCTTAACTGTCAGGACGCGCCAACCAAGGTCACGGTGGGCAAGGCAACCATCAATGGAGCCAAGGCACGGGTAGAAGTCGCGGTGGCCTTTGGCGATGAGAAAAGGAAATACACGGTGCTGCTGGAGCAGATAGACGGCACATGGAAAGTATCTAATGTGGATTATGGCAAGGACGGCAAGTTGACGGACCTCCTCTAATATCGCGCCAGCCCCCAACTACCGCCCGATGTTTCGCAGGGGCAGTCCGGAGAGCAAATTCGACTCGATCTTTTCCAGAGAGACGCCCTTGGTTTCGGGAACGAAAAAGTAGAAGAAAACGATGAAGAGCGCGTTCAGTCCGCCATAGAGCAGGAAGGTGTTGCCGTTGCCGAGGGTGGCCAGAAGGGTGAGGAAGGTCTGGCCGACGATGGCGTTGACGAACCAGTTGGTCGAGGTGCTGAAGGTAACGCCGAGGTCGCGGCCGGAGTTGGGATAAATTTCCGAGCAGAGGATCCAGATAATCGGGCCGGCGCTCATGGCGAAACCGACGATGAACATGAGGAGCGCAAAGATCGCAGGATAGCCCATCTCGGGATGGTGCTCGATGTCGTACTTGAAGAAGTAGCCGACGGAGAGGAGGGCCAGGCCCATGACGACAAAGCCGGCGTACATGATCGGCTTGCGGCCGAGCTTGTCGACCCACGCAATGGCGATGAACGTCGCCAGCACGTTGGTGAGTCCGACGATGACGGTTCCCCACATTTGTGCTTCCGTGGAGGTGAAGCCGGCGATGTTGAAAATGTGGGGTGCGTAGTACATGACTACATTGATGCCCGTAAGTTGCTGGATGGTCTGCAGGCCCATGCCGAGCATGATGGCACGGCGAAAATTGGAATTCTGGAAGAACATGGCGAAGCCGTTCTGGCGGACCTTGAGACTTTCCTCGATTTCAAAGACCTCCATGTCGATCTCGGTCGGGCCGAGATGCATGCCCTTGAAGACGGCGATGGCCTCGTTCTTGAGTCCCTTCATAAAAAGCCAGCGGGGACTTTCCGGCAGGAAGAGGACGCCGATGAACATGATGGCCGCCGGGATAGCGATGATGCCGAGCATGACGCGCCAGTGGCCGCCGGTGACGCCGCCAAAGGTGGCATAGGATGCGAGCCAGGCGTCACTGAGAAAGGCGATGACGATGCCAATGGTGATCATCAGCTGATACATCGAGATGAGGGAGCCCCGCACGCTTTGCGGGGAGATTTCAGAAAGATAAAGTGGCGCGGTGAACGAGGCGACACCGACGGCGATGCCGAGGATGAAGCGGGCTCCAATCAGGACTTCAGGCGTATGAGCAAGCGAGCAGAAGAGGGAGCCCATGACGAAGATGACGGCACTGACGAGGATCGTTTTACGGCGACCGAACTTGCTGGAGATGGTACCGCTGATCAAGGTGCCGAAGACCGCGCCCCAAAGCAGGGCGCTGACGATCGATTCGAGTTTCCACGTGGGCACATTGAAGTCTTCCTGGATGAATTTTTGCGCGCCCGAAATGACGCCGACATCCAACCCGAACAAGAGTCCGGCCAAGGCGGCGGTGAAACCGATGAAGTAAACAATGGGCTGGACCTTGCGAGGAGTGGGAGTAGTCACGTGCATAAAATCGCAATTAATGATGCCCCCTGCAAGACATTAGACGCCTCAAATAGCGAAAGTTGGAAAACCGATCTTTGCGTTGAGTCGCCCGGGTCATTCCGATAGAAAGGAGAATCATGGCCAGTTCTCCGCCCGGCGAGCCTTCCGCCACGCCTGTGCCGGCGCCGGACCATGGGAGGCTTGAATTTGAGTTGCGGGTGACGAACAGCCCGCGGGTACTGCCGACGGTGAAATCGTTTGTGCAGGAAATTCTGCAGAATGCCGCGCTGGATACAGGGACGGTGGAGAGCTTGCGGAAGTTGATCATGATTCGCGTCACGGACGCGATTGCGAATGCGTATCCGCCCGGCGAATCCGGGACCATCGCGCTGCATGCCGCGCACGACAGCGCGGAGTTGATAATTTCGATCAGGGATTATGGCCTGCCGCAGGACGTGCAGAAACTGGAGGCGGGCTTGCACGCGACAGGTGAGAGCCCAGCCAAACAGGTTTTCGGTCTCGAACTGATCGGGGCGGCGGATGAGTTGCATTGGATCAGCTACGGGCCGGAGGGCAAGGCGCTGCAGATTACCAAGTGGCTCCACGAGATCGATATTACGGCGCATCCCGAGGCGGGGGACTTGAAGCCCTTTCATGAAAAGCCGCCGCTGGCACCGGAGCAGGAATATGAGATTCGACGGATGCGGGAGGACGAGGCAGTGCAGGTCTGCCAATTGATCTACAAGGCGTATGGGCCGAGTTATTCGAATCCTGATGTTTATTATCCCGAGCGGGTCGCGGCGCTCAATGCGCAGGGAAAAAATCTGTCGTTTGTGGCGGTGGGGGCAGACGGCAAACTGGTGGGGCATTACGCGCTGGAACTGAACCAACCGGGGCCCGTGGCGGAGGGTGGGCAGGCGGTGGTCGACCCGGCGCACCGGGGGCGAAAGCTGCTTGACCGGCTGAAAGGTGTGGCCATTGATGAAGCGCGCACGTTGGGACTGGTCGGCATGTATGGCGACGCGGTGACGGTGCACACGTTCTCACAGAAGGCGAACGTCGAGCACGGCGCGCACCTGGCCTGTGTGAATCTCGGCATGTCGCCGAAGAACGAGAACTTTCGCGGGATCGCGAAGGAGGCCCAGCCGCAGCGGATCACGTGCGTGCTTTATTTTCTCTGGCTGGTCGCGCCAACGGAGCAGACGGTTTTTGCGCCCACCATTCATCGCGAAGCCATCGCGAAACTTTACGCGAATATCGGCTGTCCGGTCGTGTGGGGGGACGAAAATGCACCGGAAGGACCTGGCGAATTGGTCATTCAGCTTGATGCCGGATCGTCGCTGGCGTTTTTGCGGGCGGAGAAGATCGGGCAGGATACGGCGGCGGCGGTCCGTCATGCGACACGCGAGTTGATTGAGCATTCGCATGTGGAGGTGCTTTATGTTGAGCTTCCGCTGACGCAGCCAGGTACTCCCGTGACGGCTAAAGCATTGGAAAAGGAGGGTTATTCTTTTATTGGTATCGCGCCGCAGTTCAGTCGCGGCGGTGATTTGCTGCGAATGGCTTATCTCACGGAGGAGTTGGAATCGGGGCCAATCAAGATCGAGGAAGAGATTGGACATTGGCTCGTGGAATATGCCCTCGCGGATCGCCTCCGGGTGAATACGGCGAGGGAACAATGATCACCTCGGCGGGGACGCTTCGGGTGCGGCCCTAAATTGCAAATTGCAGTCGCGACTTGCAGTTTGCAGCCGAATATAGGCAGCTCCACTGACGGAGAATCGAGCCGATCGACAATCGTAAAGGTGGGCGTTTCTCCTCTGAAATAAACGAAAAGAGAGGTGGCATTTTCGTGGCTGGCATGGCTTTTGCAGAATTCTCGATCTTAAAAAATGAAGAACTTACCTATGAACATTAAAATTCTGGCCTCAACCCTATGGCTCGCGGGAGTTTGTACCGGACTGCACGCGGGAACGGAAATGACAACGCGCGATCACAAGGACATGAAGGATGTGGTTTCGGAGTCCGACGCGGGAATTTATGTCGCCGCGTACGGCGGTGCGCAGTTTTGGACCGATTACGGCAACAATCACCAGACCAATCCGGGCGGTGCGCTTTTCGGTCCGGGGGGATCGAGTACGCAAATTCATTCCTTTTGGGGCGGGGTGGGTGGCCTGAAGGTTGGTTATAATTTTAACTCTTTCGAGATGTGCGACACCATGCGCCTGCAGTTGGCGGTCGAGGCGGAGGCCTTGTACATCGGTGACAACAGCCACGCGAGCGACCTGGCGGGGGGAGGTTCGTATGAGAGTTTTTCGTCGAATTCCGCGGCCTTTTTTATTAATGGAATCGGTCGCTTCAAGAACAGGAGCATCGTCACACCGTACATGGGTCTCGGCTTTGGTTTGGAGGATGTATCGACGCACGGTTACCTGCGGCTTCCCTCCGCCGGAACGACGATCACGGGGCTCAACACCAATGACATTGATCCGGCGATTCAGGGCCTTTTTGGTTTTGACATCGCGGTCGCCCGTCACGTCTCGATTTTCACCGAATACAAGTTCATTGACGCCTTTACGGAGAACGGAGTTTCCAATCTTCCTGCGCCGGTGGGCGGCAGCTTCCACTTTGTGCCCAGTCAGATTCAGCAGCATCTGATCACGGCGGGTGTGAAGTACTCGTTCTAGGCTGATGCCCGTGGCCGGGCCCAGCCTGATGTGACAATAGGAGATGCCCAGCGTCCGGTTAACGGGCGCTGGGTGTTTGTTTTATCAAACGAACTCCTCCGAGAGATGTCTCAGGGTTAGGGCCGCTTCATCCCGATGCCGAGGACATTCCTTAGGATGCACCAGCGCGGGGTGGTGTCGGGACGGGGCAGACGGTTGATCCAGTAAGCAGTCTGGGCCTTTTCGAAACCGGAGGCCTTGTTGGCGGCGAGTGAGTAATTGATGAGGCGCAGGAATTCGTCGGAGCGGGGCGGAGTGAGATAGGCGAAGAGAAACGGACTGCCGATGCCCTGCGTCTCGACGGCGATCAGGCGCGGATGAGCGGCGGCGAGGGCGTCGGCCTGGGTCAGGGTCCAGAAAGCGGCATCGATCTTGGAGAAATCGAGGACATCGTTGTAATCGGGCTCGCGGACCACGATAGCTTTCGGGAGGGTTCTTTCGAGCGTTGAGGAGAGAACGGAGTCCCTGAAGATGCCGATGCGCAGGTCGGATTTGTTGACGAGTTGATCGCGGCTGAGAAATGCCGATCCCCGGTCTCGCAGGGTGAAGAAGGCGAGGGGGCTTTGGAAATAGGGATTGGAGACGCCCACGCCAACGAGACGTTGACGGGTGACGTAGATGCCGGAAATGGCGATGTCGAAGGCCCGCGCTTCCAATTGGGCATCGAGCTCCTCCCATTTATAGGGAACAAACTGGAGCTTGGCATTCATGTCCCGCGCGAGTTGATAGGCGAAGGCGACGTCGTACCCGACGAGATCACCATTGGCATTGCGATAGCAAAAAGGGATGACACCGGGATTATAGCCGACACGAAGGATACCCGTCCGCTCGATGCGGTCGGTCGTGGTCTCGTTGGGATCGGCGGGGGTGCTTTCAGACTCGGTGGCGAAGGAGACGTCCACGCCTTTCGTCACGGCGGGGCCGAGGGTGAAGGCGAGGTAGGGGTTGGGCACGTCATCGAGATAACGGAGATAAAAGGCCCGGGATGAGAAGGCGACAATGAGCGTGGCTGCGGCGCCGATCACCAGCACGCCGAAGAGCGACAACCAGCGGATCCGCAACTTGCCGTAATAGGCCAGCACGACGGTGAAGCTGAGAAAGGCAAAGCCCATGACGGAAGCGATCACCTGGCCGTAACGCAGGAGGGTCATCAGCTCAACGTAGAGTTCGCTGACGCTGTCAGGGAGATTGTAGGACTGGCAGATGAAGGTGACGGCGTTGACCGAGGCGGCCGGAGTACCGAAGCAGGAGAGAAGGGTGATGAGCGGCAGAAAGACGACTTCAATGGCGGGGATCGCTTTGCCGCAATTGAAGGTGGCAAAGAGAATGAAGAGATAAACGAAGAAGTTGCCCAACTGGCCCAGCGGATAGGCGACGGAAAGATGGGTGCGAATGACGTCGTCCTCTTCAGGATCCTTGATGCCGCACTGGTCAATGAGCTTCCGCGTGGTCTCGATGACGAGCGGCAGGGCGGCGACGGGAAGGGTGGTGACCAGCGCGATGGCCAGGGCGGAACGCATATTCGAGATGACCTCGGGAAAACGCAGCGGTGTCAAAGCGTGGATGCAGCCGGGAACGACCCAGAACGACAGGATGAGGATGCCGATGAAGAAGAGGAAGAGAAACAGGCCGATCGAACTCAGGTTCTGCACCTGGGTCGTACCGGCGGTATCGGCAAGCAGCGCGAACACCGCGATCGGGACCATCCGGACGATGAAGCTCCAGAAGACGAAGCTCGCCTTGCGAATGCCGTCGAGGATTTCGAGCAGTGATTGTTTTTCCTTCACCTGTTGCAACGCGACGCCGAAGAAAATGCAGAAGAGGACGACGGCCGGGACGCTGTTCTGGCTGAGTGCGGCGAAGAAATCGCTTGGGATAAGGAGGGTGAGGAGATGATTCACCAGAAGGGAGAGCGAACCGGTGGTACTTTCCAGGGTGGAGGGCAGGGGCTGCGGAATGGCGAGACTGAGCAGGGCGAGAAGACCAAAAGTGACGCCCCAGATGAAGAGATAGAAGGGCCAGCCACTCTTGAACAAGCGCCATGCGCGGTCGGGGGACATACTGCTCAATCCGTGCAGCAGCGAGGCGATCAGGTAGGGATAAACCGCCACCTCCAGCAGCATGATGTAAATCTGGCCGATGGGCCGGAACACTGCGGCGTAATCACCAAAAAAGACGCCGGTAAAAATACCGAGCCCTGCCCCGAGCAGGAGCGGAAGGATCGAAATAGAAGTGCCTCCCTTGGCCATGCGGGAAAGCTAACGAAGGTGGCAGCGGCTGGCGAATCTGAACTTTGATACGCTGGAGAACCAGAAGTTACTTCAGTCCATCCAAGGCTTTCTGCACTTCGGCGGCGCTGTCTTTCGTCTGTGCCTTCAGCGAGACCCAGACGATTTTGTCGTCCTTGACAATGAACGATTGGCGCAAGGCCACGGTGAGGTCGCCTTTTTTCATCATCGGCACGCCAAAGGCTTCCGCGACCTTGCCATCGGTGTCCGCCACCAGGGTGAAGGGCAGTTTGTTTTCGGCCTGGAAATGTTTTTGGGCGCCTGCGTCATCGCGGCTGACGCCGATGATCTGCAACCCGGTCGCATGCAGTTTTTCATAAGAATCCCGCAGGGAACAGGCTTCCGCAGTGCAGCCCGGCGAACCGGCTTTCGGATAGAAGTAGACGAGCGTGGTTCCCTTCGCATAGATGTTCGCAAATGAAACCGGCTGGCCCTCCTGGTCGGTCGCTGTGACCTGCGGCGCCGGTGCTCCGACGGTCAGGGGATCGGCCTTTGCCGTTAAATTGAGAAGAGCAAGGCAGCCGAGGAAGAGAAAGAAAGGACGCATCATATTTTACGATACTTCGATGAAGATAAACCGCAAGGGCTTGACAACTACGGTCCGGAGGGAAACAGGACCCTCCATGAAGAGAAGTTCAAATCTGAAAACCTCGGCGGTTATGACCGCCGCTACAGGTTGAATTTGAAAAGATGCCACTTCCCATTTTCGCTAGGGCTTCACGCGAATCAGTGTATAGCTAACGGATGGGTCTTCTTCGTCCGGTTGTTTTCGCCTTGCTCATTCTTGTTTGGTCTTGTGGTCTTCCTGTTCATGCCTCCAAAAAGAAAGGAACAGCTGCGACGCCCCCCGACTTGCGTATTCTTGTTACCGCGGTGAACGAAGCCAAAAATCAAATCAACATCGTTTACAAGCGCGACGGGAAAAAAGCGGTTTATACCCTCGATTTTCTCGCCAAGATCACGGTCGACAATAATCCAGGCACGATCAAGGACATCAAGGCGGGGCAACAAGTCTATGGTTATATCGAGCACGATGCGCATTCGCTCGACAGCGTCATCGTTGGCATCGCCCAACCCGCTCCGGTGGCGCCGGCCAAGAAATAATTCACGTTACGGGCCACGACGGCGTGACTCCACTGACCTCACCAGGATCATTCCACTTCAAAAAGGCCATGCCAATTCACGCCCTGGCGAAAGTCGTTCAGGTGCGCGCTGACGATCGTATGAACATGGTAGCCGGTCCTCTCCTCGAAGCCGCGTAAATAAGCCATGCTGGCCGCCTTGGTTTCGGTGGAAACTTCCTTGTTCACCGTGGCGAGTGTGCCGAGTTCAATGTCTCCGGTCATGGCCACACCGCGAAAAACGATCATGGTGTCACTGGGCGAATGCTTGGGCGCCTTGATGAGCCAGAGAGCTTCGCCGCCCAGGTTGAGCAAAAGATCGGTCCCGACTTTTGTTTCTGTCGGTCGCATGAAATGGGTCCCGGCATAGGCTTCCTGCAATTGATTCCAACCATCGATGTTGAGATGGTCATCATGCAGATGCGATGCGGTCACATACCGCAGCCCGACGCCAAGTGAGGCGAGGCCTTCGGCGACATGCTGGACGGTAAGTCCAGGGGGTACTTCGAGAAGTAACGCTTCACCATCGTTGTGAAGAATCCAGCTTCCCACATCGTTGGGTTTGCCGTCGGGAAAAGCGCCGAGAAAGTGCCAGCCGGGTAAATGCATCGCGTCCATGTCCAAAGGCTACACTTTATAGGGACGATTGGCGATACCGGTTCAAGGCCGAATTCATTTAGGCCATGTAGATTGTTGTTATTTTGGCTTTTTGTGAAAATGACAAAATAAGTGCAGCCATTGGGATTTGAACCCAAAACCCCTTCCTTCGGAGGGAAGTACTCTATCCAGTTGAGCTATGGCTGCGTCGGGGATTGCGGCTAACGAAGGCAATCCGGTGAGGAACGAATGTAGCGGAGGGGAGGGCGGTCGGCTACTGGAAATTCAGTCCTCGGATTTCTCGTGGAGGTCGGCGCCATAGAGCTTGGGGTTGAGGGTGAGGTCCTTGAGGATGGTGAAGAGTTGTATCTTGCCGGAGTGGAGGTCGCGGTATTTGGTGACTTCACGCTGGTCGATGACCTTGAAGCCGTAGCGCTCAAACATGCGGTTGCCGCGGCGCGATTCGTAAGTGACGACCTGGCCATAGACCTGTTTCTCGCCGCGATCGAAGAGGTATTGCAGATAGATGTCGACCAATTCGCGCGTGGCACCGACGCTGCGGGCCTCGGGCCGGATGTTGAAGTGAAAATGGGGGATGTCAGGCGGCGTGAACGGCTGTTCCTTGCGCGCCTGGGTGAGGATCCACTTCACATAGCGGCGGCTGGCGGCGTTGTAGGGCCGCGTGAAGTAACGCCAAAGGCCCCGCGCGACGAGTCCAGGCAATGTCCGGCGCTCGTAGGCGTCTTTCTTTTTCGGGAAGCGCGAGCCCATGAGATAGCCCTTCACTTCGCCGTCGAGTTCGCAGACGAAAGTCGATTCGGGCTCCGCGTCAGTATAATAGCTGGTGAGGTAATCAGCAAAGAGCTCGCGGTCCTCGAAGACGGGGTCGATCGGCTGGCCGAGGAAACCGGTATCGGCGCAGATGGCGCGGAGGGCGTCGCGGTCCTTCGGCTGGTACGGGCGCACCACGCGGCGCTCGCGGGACTTGAGGGGCAGGGTCGGTTCCATTCGATCAATACTGCGATCTGCGGTTCCCGTCAGGCAGCGGCATAGACGCCGTCGGGCAACGGACGCTTGGCGACTTCTTGCACGGCGGTGATGATGGCTTTTTGGAGGGTTTCGCTTTTGATGAGGCTGGTGTCGTTGACCAGATGGACGGACGCGATGTCCTCCGCTTGCAGCAGCTCGGGTGGTACGCGCAGGAAGACGCGGTAGACGAGAAGCTGGCCCAGCGCATTGTTCCCGTTCAGCGAAGTGAGATAATCGACAACGGCACTCAGGCGCATCGGTCCGCGAGGTTTGGGCGGGGAGGATGCCGCGATGGGGGGAGGCTGGGCGGCGGGCTTGGAGATGATAGGGGGAGGTTGCGGTGGGGAAGCGGTCTCGGACTTCGGTTCGTGCAGGATGACGGCGGGGGGGACGGCAGCGCCAATGGCAGAGAGGTCAGGCGCGCCGGTGCGCTTCAGGTATTGGTCCAGCGTGATCGGCTCTTCGGCGATCCAGCCATGGCCCAGGAATTTCTCGGTCAGCGGCAGGGCGTCGGCGAAGGAGACATCGGCGCTGAGTGCGACTTCCGCAAGGGACCGCTGGCCGTCGAAGGCGAGCAGCAGCTTCCATTGCGGGGCATGGAGCCGGATCGTCTTGGCCTCACGTTCGTAAGCCGCGCTGCGTTTGTAGATTTCGGTTCCGGTCATACAATGGGGGGCACGGCTTCGGAGGAGGCGAGGCCGAGCACGAAGTAAGCATGTTCCTTGCGCCAGAGCAGCGGCTGCACAAAAACGGCGGGCGGCATCTCGATGGGATCGTCCGGGACGGTGCTGAAGATGCGCGGCTCGGAAAGATGCAGGGAGGGGCCGAAGCGCTTCTGCACATTGTGGACGATGGCGTGGGTGATCTCGGACATCAGGTCGCGGGAGCCATCATCCGTGAGCCGGTTGTGATGATGGCGGGCGGCATGGAGGTTCTGAAGGAAATGTTGCGACGCGGTGAGATAGACGAAGCCCTCCGCGTTGCCCTTGAGATGGACGAGGCCGGTGCAGGCGGAAAAGACGAGCGACTGGAATTCGATGCTGGGCTCGCGCAGCACGATCTCATTGCCGGTGGCCTTATTCAGATAGGCCACCGCGACTTCAATGAAGTAGTGAATGTCTCGTTCGTGCAGCGGCATACAGGCTTTCTTTGATCAAACGTCGTACGGAGTCAGATAAAGGGTTCGGCCAACCTAGACAAGTTTAGGTGCCCGGGGAGAGTTGTCCAGTCTTGGCGCGTTACCCAAGTGTCACTTCGGTACGGGTAGGGTCTTGTCGGCCTTGGTCAGATCGAGGGAGAACGAGCCGTAAACGAAGCTGAGTTCCGCATGAACGGGGAGGTGGCGGGTATCGTCGGTGATCCAGATCGTCAGGGAACCTTTGCGGCGGGTGCCCTTGGTCGGCACGGCGCGGATGCGGAGGAGCGGCTGCGCAGGCCAGGTGCCGTAGGCATGAGTCTCGCGGCCGAGGCACTCGACTTCGCTTTGCTTCTCGGAGTTGCTTTCGTAGACGAAGAACGTGCGCTTGTCGCCCGGCTTCCAGTCAAGGGCACGGATGTGGTAGAGCAAGGACCCGATGTCGTCGACGGAATCCGCGGTGATGGTAAAGACCTTTGTCTCGTTCTTTACCCAGTTTTCGCGGGTGCCTTGGTGTTGCGCGTAGTCGATGCGTGTCCTTTCCTTGATCGTCCGGCTCGGTTCGAAGCGATATTCGCCGTACTCGACCGAGCGCCATGGGGCCGGTCCCAGGATCGACCAGAAAGAACTGGTGAACGGATAGGTATCCTGGACGAGTCCGCGCGAGACCATGGCGAGTTTGAATTCCCAATGGTCGCTCTTTTTCAGGGCGGTGAAGTCGTGAGGCCCGTCGAGTTGGAGCGCAGTCAGCACACCCAGCCGCAACGGGCCATGGACGGTGGTATCGAGCCCGTTGAAGTCAATCGGCTGCATGGCTCGCCACCGCCTCCCGCAGTTGGGCTGACTGGATCGCGACGCCCGCCAGGTAGCCGACGGCCATCAAGCCATGAGCGAGGGGATAGCTGTAATGCCAGTCGAGGACCGGGAGCAGCATCCCGGCCAGCAGCGTCGAG
>Ga0207641_10000376_pt1 | contig 53079 bp, 47 predicted proteins | sample KBSSwiS62_FD_184306 | JGI IMG/M metagenome (GOLD analysis project Ga0207641, IMG submission 184306) | Switchgrass rhizosphere microbial communities from Kellogg Biological Station, Michigan, USA - KBS Switchgrass S6-2 (SPAdes) (version 2) | ecosystem: Host-associated > Plants > Roots >...
GGGGTGGTTCTAGGACCTTCCTCTCCCGCGCAGCGGGAGAGGGGAACCGCTCGCCGAGCGCAGCGGAGAGCGAGTGGTGGAGAGGGAGGGCCGCCGCAGCGCGCCGCCGCTTCGATCGATGCCGCTGAGATGCCCTGAGCGTGGCTTGCCCCCACCCCCACGGGCTCTTCGCTTCGCTCGGCCCGCGGGTCCTCTCCCCCGCTTCCGCGGGGGAGCTGCAAGGTCTTGATAGGGTCGTTCGTGCGAATTCGATGCGGTCCGCCGAGCAGACCTCTCAACGTCCGCTTTGTGGCCGGCGACCTCGCGCCGAGGGGATCACCGCCACTTTCTGCAGTAAAATCAACCTGCCGACTCGCGGTGCAATCCGCGTTCAGCCCGCGTGGGCGGTGCCGTTTCGGGGACTCCCGCCGCCGACTGAGCTTCAGCCTACTCTGCGGGCGGGTCTTCGGGCGGCTCCGGGTTCGCCTCCGCCGCTTCGGCCGTGAGCGCGACGATCTGCAGGTCGAGCTCGCGCCGCAGCCAGATCAAGCCGCTCATGATCTGGTCGCTTGGAGCGGACGGGTTGGTGGCAAACTCCAACAGCGACAGGTGGAGCTGTTTGAGGCGCTCTTCGTAAGTCATCGGCGGCTCCGTCGACGGCAAAAACGCGCGAACCGGCGAAAGGTGGGCCGCCTCGGCAGGTGGACGCCGTCAGAACGGGTGCGAAATCTCCACACCGATGGTTCGCGGGCGTTGTGGCGTGGCCGCAGCCTGCGTGCGGAAACTGAACGAATTGCCGAAGGCGAGGGTGTCGCCATGCGCGTCGAGCAGGTTGCGGACGAACAGCCTGGCGCTGAGGCCCGGGCTGGACAGGGTCGCCGCGGCGTCGAGATCGCCGTAGCCGCCCATGGCCGCGCTGCTGACGGCGTCGAGGGCTAGTTTCGAGCGCCCGACGTAGGTGAAGCTGGTCCTGAGCTGCAGGCCCCAGTCGTTGCGCAACGGCAGGCTATAGGCGGCCGAGAGGACGAAGGCGCGGTCGGGCATGCCGGGCAGGTCCGAGCCTTTCGGAAGGCCGAGGCTGGCGGTCGGACGGCGAAGCTCCGAATCCTGCTGCACGACATTGCCGCCGAGCTCGAGTCGGCCGCGGACATAGCCGACTTCGGCCTCGACGCCCCGGCTGCGGCCGTCGCCCAGGTTGGCGGTGAACTGCAGGCCCGAAGGCAGGATCTGGTTGGCCTGGATGTCGGTCCAGTCGGCCTGGAAGGCCGCCACGCGCACCGACAGGCCCAGCGCAGACGAGCGCCAGCGACCCCCGACTTCGTAACTCCACAGCTCGTCGCCGGCGTAACGGCGCAGCGGCTGCACGCCGCCCGGATCGGAAAACCCCTGGTCGAGCGCGCCGGCGGTGTTGAAGCCGGGCGTCCGGTAGCCCTCGGCCGCCTGCGCGTAGACGGTGAGTTTCGCGCGCGGCCGGTAGGCGGCCAGCAGCTTCGGTGCGAATCCCTTGTAGCTGCTGCGGCCGGTGAAGGCGCGGACCGGGCCGTCGAGGCTGATCCGGGATTTGGTCTCCAGCCGGGAATCGAACAGTCGCCCGCCAGCGGACAGAGTCAGCCTGGAGGTGAGGTCGTAGGAGGTCTCGCCGAAGACGGCGCGCTCGCGCAGTTCGTCGCGGCGGACCTCGAGATAGCCGCCCGCCGGTTCGGCGACCAGCTTGCCGTCCAGCCGCTGGTCGCCGATCGCGGCGAAGGCGCCGATCGTCCAATGGAAGCGGCCGGGACCGGTCGAGGCGATGCGGGTCTCGGCGACCAGGGTGCGGATCTCGTTGAGGTCCTGGAAGGTCCGCGGACTGGCGCCGGGCGCCGCCAGCGCAAGCGGGGCGTCGGTGGCGTCGTAGGTGGTCCCCACGTCATGATCGAGCGCGCCGAGGCTGGCGCTCACCCGCCCCCAGCTCGGCTCCCAGTGCAGGCCGAGGTCGAGGGCCAGGAAGTCGTTGTCATGCGGCTCGGCGACCGCGGACCGGCGCGCCAGCGGTCCGACGGCCCGGTCGGCGTACTGGGCGTCGCGGGTGTCGATATTCTGGTCGACGAAGGTCAAGGCGAGGTCGAGGTCGGCGGCGGGGCGCCACAGGGCGGCCAGGCGCAGGCCGTTGCGGCGGCTTCTGTTCACGTCCTTTCGGCCGCGCTCGGGATTGTCGATGTAGCCGCCGGCCAGATCGGACCAGGCGACAAGCCGAACCGCGGCCGCGCCGCCGGCGAACGGCAGGTTGTAGACACCCTGCAACTGGCGCGACGGCGCGCCGTGCGCCGTCGCCGACAGCGAGGCTGTGGCCCGTCCGCTGCGCGTCCGCGTGTCGGGCGGATTCGGCGTGATCTGCAGCACCCCGCCGATCGAGCCGGCGCCGTAGAGCGAACCTTGCGGGCCGCGCAGGACCTCGAGCCGTTCGACGTCGATCAGCGGCAGGTCGGGATCGGGGGCGTTGTAGGTCAGCCGAAGGTCGCCGAGGTAGAGGCCGACGGTCGATTGCGTGTGGCCGGTCAGCGGCCCGTCCGAGAGGCCGCGCAGCAGGATCTTGTCGCGCCCTGGGCCGAGGTTGGTCACCGTCACGCCGGCGGCGAGCAACGGCAGGTTCTCGGTCTCCGCGACGCCGGCGCGGGCGAGCTGGGCGCCGGTCACCGCGGTGAGGGCGTAGGGCGCCGCGGAGAGCAGCCGCGGGGTCTTGTCGGCGGTGACGACCAGTTCGGCGAGGGTCCGCGGCTCCACCGTCTCGGCTGGCGGCGGCGGAGCGACGGCTGGCTCAGCCTGCGACGCCGCCGTCCCGGCGGGCCGCGGGCGGATGACGATGGTGCGCGCGTCCGGCCGCAGGGCGCGGCAGGCGGAACCGGCCAGCAGGCGGTCGAGCGCGCGATCCACGCTGATCGCGCCGGAGACGCCGGCCTGGCCGCCGCAATGCGCGTCGGGCGCGAAGCCGAGCGACAGGCCGGCCTGCTGCGCAAGCGCCAGCAAGGCGCTCTCGCGCGGCTGTCGCGGAATGGCGAAGACCGGGTCGGACGCGCGCGCCGTCGCCGGCAGGCCCAGCACCAGGCTTGCCGCCAGCCCGATAGCTCGCGGGCCGCGCGGCCTCTTTCCCATGACTCGTCCGACGATCTGACGCGTCTAGCGACGCAGGCTGAGTCGGAGTCTATCGGTTCGTCGCTCGACCTGCACCGGGAGGAAATCGGACAGGCTGCGCAGCATCTCGTCTTGCGAGCCGATGTTCAGGCTGGCGGTGACGCGCAGATCCCTCGCGTCCGGCGCCACCTCGATCGGTCGGCCGCCATAGCGGGCGAGGGTGGTCGCCACCTCGGACAGCCGTTCGCCCTGGAACACCAGCCGCCCGGTGGTCCAGGCCAGGGCGGCGTCGGGGTCCGCTGCGCCGACGGCGTCGCTGGCCTGGCCCACGCGATGGGTCAGCGACTGCCCCTTGGTCAACCGCGCCAGCGGCGCGGCGTCGTGGGCGCCCTTGGGACGCACCTCGACCACGCCGCGCCGCACGGTGACCTTCATGGCCCCGCCCTGGTGCAGCACATTGAACTCGGTCCCCACCACCCGGATCTCCCGGTCGCTGGCTTCGATGAGGAAGGGCCGGTCGGGGTCCCGGGCGACGTCGAACGCCGCCTCGGCGCTGGCCATCACCACCCGGCGCTCGCCGCGGCCGAGAGTGGCGGTCAGGTGAGAGCCGCCGTTCAGGGTGATGTGGGTGCCGTCCGCCAGCGCCACCGTGCGGCGCTCGCCGAGCGCGGTGTCGAAGGTCTCCGTCCGGGGCCGGCCGGCCCACAGGCTGAGGCCGCCGAAGGTCCCGCCGATGACCACCATCGCCAGAAGGCTGGCGGCTAGGGCCCCCAGCCAGGCCGGTTGTCGCCGCGCCGCTCGCGCCGCCCGCGGGACCCGGGGCGCGACGTTGGACGCCGGCGGGGGCGAGGGGGCCTGCGACGCCGCCGCCAATACCCCAAGGGCGTCGAGGTCGGACCACAGCTGTTCGACGGCCTCGTAGGCCCGCAGGTGGACCGGGTCCCGCGCCAGCCAGGCCTCGAAGTCGAGCCAGTCCGCGTCGCCGGCCCGGTCCGAGCCCAGGCGCACGTGCCAGGCCGCCGCCCGCTCGCGGACGGCGTCTGGAATCGGCGATCTGTCGGACGGCCCTGTCATGGGTTTGCGATGAACTCCTGGGATCTAGACGACGCGGCCCGGCCGGCTCCGCAAGTCATGGCTCATCTTCCGAGGTCAGGGTGCGCAGCGCCGTCATGATGTACTTCTCGACCGAGCTGCGCGAGACGCCGAGGCGCTCGGCCACCTCGCTGTGGCTCAAGCCGTCGAACTTGTGCAGCCGGAAGGCGGCGGCGACCGCCGGCGGCAGCCGGTCCAGCCGCGCGACCAGGCGCTCCAACCGTTGACGCGAAGCCACCGCCTCATCCGCAGCCGGCTCCTGCGCGACCGGCTCGGGGCTGTCGCCACCGGCCGCCTGGCTCCAGGCGTGGTCGCGGGCGGCCTGCCGGCGCTGGGCCTTGTTGCGATCCAGCATCAGGTTCGAGCCGACGCGATAGAGGAAGGCCTCGGCGCTGCGCATGTCCGGCGGCGGGGCCATGTCGCTGATCTTCACGTAGAGATCCTGGACCAGATCTTCCGCCGTCGCCGGCGAGCCGGTGCGCAGGGTGAAGAAGCGCACGAGGTCCGCACGCTTGCGCATGTAGGCGGCGATCAGCGGCGGCGGATCGGCCATGAGGGCAGGGCGGCTCCCGGAAAAACGTGGCGAGACTGTTCGGGCATTCGACGCGCCGGCGCAATCGCAGGATTGAGGGAGGTCGTCGCCGGCGTCGTCTACGCAGCATGAAGATCGGATTCCTCTTCAACCACGACCAGGTCCACCAGGTCGCGCACAGCCTGCCGATCGCGCTGGCCCTGGCCGACGCCCAGCCGGCGGTGGAGATCGTCGTGGCCACCACCAATCGGCGGCTCAGCGCGGAGGTGATCCGGCTGGGGCAGGGGCTGATCGGCTCGCGAATCCGCCTGGTCGAGCTTGGCCTCACGCGCGCCGCGAGCCGGCTGGCGAGGCAGGCGTTCGAGGGGATTGCGCCGGCGGCCAAGCTGCTGGTCTATGGCGACAACCTGGAGTTCTTTCGCGCCCTCGACGTCTTGGTGGTGGCGGAGAAGACCTCGCTGATCCTGAAGACCCACCACGGGCTGAAGAATTTGCGGATCGTCCACACCCGCCACGGCGCCGGCGACCGGGCGATCGGCTTCGACAGGGCCAGCGCCGGCTTCGACCATGTGATGGTGTCGGGGCCCAAGATCCGCGACCGGCTGGTGCAGGAGGCGGGGCTGGATCCCGCCGCCATCTCGATCGTCGGCTACCCCAAGTTCGATCTGGCGCCCGGTGGGCCGGTGCATCCTTTGATCGACGACGGCCGGCCGGTGGTGCTCTACAATCCGCACCTGTCGCCGCATCTGTCCTCGTGGTTTTCAATTGGCCGGGAGGTGCTCGACTGGTTCGTCGAGCACGATGACCATCACCTGATCTTCGCGCCCCATGTGATGCTGTTCGAACGCCGCTTCGTCCTGACCATCGACAAGTTCCGCCTGGACCGGCCGGGACGCATCGAGGAGCGCTACCTGCGTGCGCCCAACATCCACATCGATCTCGGCAGCCGGGCCTGCACCAACATGGCCTACACCCACCGGGCCGACATCTACCTCGGCGACGTCAGCAGCCAGGTCTACGAATTCCTGCTGCGGCCGCGGCCGTGCGTCTTCCTCAATCCCGGGCGCCACGCCTGGGAAGGCGACCCCAACTTCGCCCACTGGCGCGCCGGGCCGGTGATCGAGACCGTGGGCGAACTCGGCGGCGCGCTGCTGTCCGCCCAGCGGAAGCACCAGGACGTCTATCGCCCGATCCAGCAGATGCTGTTCGAGCGCAGCTTCGACCTGACCGACGAGCCATCCTCGGTTCGCGCCGCCCGTGCGCTGGCCGTATTCTGCGGCTTGCCGGCCCGGGGCCTGACCCCGGCGCTGGCGCTGCCGGAGGCCGCGCTTGCCTGAGGCTCCGATCCCTCCGCAAATCGAACGGCAGACGTTCGATCGTCGCGCCGTGCTGGCCGGCCTGGGCGGTCTCGTCAGCCTTGCGGCGGCGCCCGCATTCGCCGCGGCCCGCGCCGCGGCGCCCGACAGCTTCCTGGCGCTGGGCGACTGGGGCCAGAACGGCGCGCCCGTGCAGCGCGCGGTCGCCGCCGCGATGACCACGGCGGCGCGCGAGCTCGCCAGCCGCTTCGTCATCTCGGCTGGCGACAACTTCTACCCGGGCGGGGTGGAGTCGGTCTCCGACCCCCACTGGCGCCAGTCGTTCGAGGGTGTCTACACCGACGCGGCCCTGCAGGCCCCGTGGTACGTGGCGCTCGGCAACCACGACTATCGCGGCGATCCGCGGGCCCAGGTGGCCTACACCGGTCTCAGTCATCGCTGGCGGATGCCCAGCCGCTACTACCAGGTTTCGGGCGCCCAGATGGGCGTCGCCGCCCTCGATCTCTTTGTCATCGACACCACGCCGATGGTCGACGCCTTCGACGTCTACGAGCGGGTGCAGCAGCTTGGCCGCGGCCACTGGTGGCGCGAAGACGCCGACGCCCAGCTGACCTGGCTGCGCAGCGCGCTGGCCGCCTCGCAGGCGCGCTGGAAGATCGTCGTCGGCCACCATCCGATCTACTCGGGGTCGACCAAACATGGCGACTCGCCGGTGCTGATCGCCAAGATCGCGCCCTTGCTCGAGGCGTTCGGCGTACAGGCCTACATCAACGGCCACGACCACGACCTGCAGCACATCCGGCGCGGCCGCGTGAACTACATCTGCACCGGCGCGGGCGCGGAGAGCGGAACCGTCGCCGCAACCCTCGGCACGCAATTCTGCGCCGGACGTCCGGGTTTCGCGGCCTTCCGGCTGGCCGACGAGGCGATGGAGCTACAGTTCCGCGACCCGGCCGGCCAGACGATCTACAGCGCCAGCCTGCCGCGCGAGACCGCAAGCAAGCTCTAGCCGCTCAGCGTGCGAGCAGCGCGTCGGCGCGCTTGTTGAGGTTGGCGACCAGGGCCTGGGGCCCGCCGCCGGCGAGCGCGGCGGCGAATTCCGAGCGCTGTCCGAGGATCGAGCTCACCGCGCCGTTGTAATAGACGTCGATGATCTTCCAGGCGCCGCCGGACTGCCGCATGCGGTAGCTGAGGCTGGTCGGAACGGCGCCCGGCGACGCCAGCGTCGTGTGCACCAGCTTGTCGGGCCCGCGGGTCTCCACGGCTCCGAGCTTGAAGCGTTCGCCGCCGTAACCTGAGAAATTGTGGGCGTAGGTCGCCACCGTCATTCGGCCGAAGGCCTGCACCAGCGCATCCTGTTGCGCCGGCGTCAGGGTGCTCCACCGGGAACCGACGGCGAAGCGGGTCATCGTCGCGAGGTCGTAGGCGTTGCGGACGATCGGCTCCAGCCGGTCGTACCGGCCCTGGGGCCCGAGGCGCTTGGCGTCTTTCATCACGCTCAGCAGCCCGTCGTCGAACCGCTCGATCTGGGCGGCGGCAGGGTCCGACGCCTCGGCCTGGACGCCGACGGGGGCGGCGGCGAGGAGGAGCGCCATCAGGCTGATTGCAGATCTGCGCATGCCTTCAATCGTTCATCACGAGGCTGGCCTCCACAACGCGCACGATGTCCGCTGCGTTCAACCCAGCCCTGGCATATTGCCTGTGCCGATCGCCGGCAACTGGCCGCGATCGAACTGCCGCAACTGCGGCGCCAGAGGGACGCCAGACGCCGTCGAACAGAAGCCCTTTGTGCCCGGAGAAATCTTCTGCCAGTGTCGGGAAGATCGAGCCAAACGGCCGATCGACCTCGTGCTTGCGGCTGCTCGGTGGAGATGCTCGATGCGGGTTGTCCTGGCTCAGCCTCGCGGCTTCTGCGCCGGCGTGGTGCGAGCCATCGATATCGTCGAGCGGGCGCTCGAGAAGTTCGGCGCGCCGGTCTACGTGCGGCACGAGATCGTCCACAACAAGCATGTCGTCGACGGGCTGAAGCGGAAGGGCGCGCGCTTCGTCGACGAGCTTGACGAGGTGCCGGTCGGCGCGGTGACCATCTTCAGCGCTCATGGCGTGCCGCAGGCGGTGGTCGACGACGCGCGCGGACGCGGACTGCCGGTGCTGGACGCGACCTGCCCGCTGGTCTCCAAGGTTCACGCCCAGAGCCGCCACTATGTGGCCCAGGGCCGCAGCCTGGTGCTGATCGGCCACGCCGGGCACCCCGAGGTGGAGGGGACGGTCGGCCAGGTCGCAGCGCCGGTGTCTATCGTCGCCACCGAGGCCGACGTGGCGGCGCTGGCCATCCCGCCCGAGACGCCGATCGCCTACGTCACCCAGACGACCCTCAGCGTCGACGAGACTCGCGGGGTGATCGCCGCGCTGAAGGCGAGATACCGCGACATCGTCGGGCCGGACATTTCCGACATCTGCTACGCCACCCAGCATCGCCAGACCGCAGTGCGTGATCTCTGCCGCATCGTCGACGTGCTGCTGGTGGTCGGCGCGAGCAACAGCTCGAACTCCAACCGGCTGCGCGAGATCGGAGTGGAGGCCGGCGTGCCCAGCTACCTGATCGCCGACCGCCGCGCGCTGGATCCGGACTGGGTGAAGGGCGTCAAGGTCGTCGGCCTGACCGCCGGCGCCTCGGCCCCCGAAGAGCTGGTTCTCGAGGTGATCGCGGCCCTGCGGCAGGTCGAGGAGGTCGAGGTGGCGCAGATGAACGGGACGCGCGAGGACATCGTCTTCCGGCTGCCGCCCGAGCTTCGCGATATGCCCGGCGACAGGTCCGGCGACGGGCCGAGCAGCGAGTCCGGCCGCGCCGGCGCGGCGACTGGCGTCTGACGAAAGGGCGTAGGCGTGGGTATTCCTCTCGGCCAGGCGGCGCGGATCGGCGCCTATGTGCTCCGGCAGCATCTCGCCGGGCGCAAGCGCTACCCGCTGGTGCTGATGCTGGAGCCGCTGTTCCGCTGCAATCTCGCCTGCGCCGGGTGCGGCAAGATCGATTATCCCGACGAGATCCTCAACCAGCGCCTCAGCTATGAGGACTGCATGGCGGCGATCGACGAATGCGGCGCGCCGGCGGTGTCGATCGCCGGCGGCGAGCCCCTGCTGCACCGGGACATGCCGCGGATCGTCGAAGGCTTCGTCGCCCGGAAGAAGTTCGTCATCCTGTGCACCAACGCCCTGCTGCTCGCCAAGAAGATCGACCAGTACAGGCCTTCGCCCTTCCTATCCTGGTCGATCCATCTGGACGGCGACCAGGTGATGCACGACGCCTCGGTCTGCCAGGGCGGCGTCTATGACAAGGCGGTGGAGGCGATCCGGCTCGCCAAGGCCAAGGGCTTCCGGACCCAGATCAACTGCACCCTGTTCGACGGCGCCGATCCCGAGCGGGTGGCCCGGTTCCTCGACGCGATGCGGGCGCTGGGCGTCGACGGCGTCACCATCTCGCCGGGATATTCCTACGAGCGCGCGCCCGACCAGGCGCACTTCCTGACGCGGACCAAGACCAAGACGCTGTTCCGCGAGATCTTCAAGCGCGGGCGCGGCGGCAAGGCCTGGTCGTTCACCCAGTCGGGCCTGTTCCTCGACTTCCTCGCCGGGAATCAGACCTATGCCTGCACCCCCTGGAGCATGCCGGCGCGCACCGTCTTCGGCTGGCAGAAGCCCTGCTACCTGCTGGGCGAGGGTTATGTGAAGACCTTCAAGGAGTTGATCGACGGCACCGACTGGGACCGCTACGGCGTCGGCAACTATGAGAAGTGCGCCGACTGCATGGTGCACTGCGGCTTCGAGGGCACGGCGGTGCTGGACTCGTTCAAGAACCCGCTGAAGCTGCTGACGGTCACGGCGCGCGGGGTGAAGACGGACGGGCCGATGGCGCCGGAGATCCCGCTCGATCGGCAGCGGCCGGCCGAATACGTCTTCTCATCCCACGTCGAGCGGGCGCTCGAGGAGATCAAGAAGACCCAGCCCCGGCCCAAGAAGGCGGCGCGCGTCCGCTAGGGCGCGGAAGGCGGCGCCGGCCTCCAGCCCGGTGCGGATCAGCGCGGGAAACTGACCCGGATCCCGCAGCAAGCCTGCCAGCACCGCGCCCACGGCCATGCCGCCGTCGGGCCGGATGCCGACGCTCACCGCCGGCGGCAGGCTGCGATCGGCCGCGTCCGAGATCACCCGCGCCGCCGCAAACGGCAGGCCAAGGCGGCGTGCGATGCGTGCGGCCACGTGGGATTCCATGTCCACGGCGATCGCGCCGGTGGCGGCGTGCGCCCGGCGCTTGTCGGCGGCGCGCACCATCATCGTGTCGGACCCGAGGAAGCGGCCGGTCCTTGCGGCGGGCAGGCGGGCCGCCAGCGCCGCGCGCCAGGGCGGATGGACCGGCGCCGGCTCGCCATCGACCAGCACCGCGTCGGCGACCACCCAGTCGCCCGGGGCCAGCCCCTCGGCCAGGGCGCCCGCCAGGCCGATGCTGACGATCCCGGCGCAGTCGCCGGCCGCCGCCGCCAGCGCCCGTTCCAGCGCCTCGCTCCGCCCGCCGCCCGCGACGACGACGACGCCGGCGCCGGCGAGGATCTTCGCTTCGCGCAGCAGGCCGGTGGCGGCGAGCAGTTTCACATGCCGAACCCGACCTGGGCGCTGTTGGCGCGGATCAGGTTGCGATAGCGGGCCAGCGCCCACAACGGGAAGAACTTCGAATAGCCGTGGTAACGGAGATAGAAGACCCGCGGAAAGCCGCCGCCGGTGTAGGGCGCTTCGTCCCAGAATCCCTCGGCGTTCTCGGTACGGATCAAATAGTCGACGCCGCGCGCCACCGCCGGGGCGTGAACCTGGCCGGCGGCCATCAGCCCCATCACCGCCCAGGCGGTCTGGGACGCGACCGACGGAAAGGCCTGGTGGCCGTCGTAGTCCAGCCGGTAGCTGTCGCAGCCCTCGCCCCAGCCGCCGTCGGCGTTCTGGATCGACTTCAGCCAGTCGGTCGAGCGGCGCACCATCGGATGGGCGTCGTCGAGGCCCGCGGCGTTGAGCGCGCAGAGCACCGACCAGGCGCCGTAGATGTAGTTGACGCCCCAGCGGCCGAACCAGCTGCCGTCGGCCAGCTGGGTCTGCTCGAGGTAGCGGATCGCGCGCTCCACCTCGGGCGTGCGCCGGCCGTCTTTCAGCTGCGCCAGGAAGCTGACGCAGCGCGCGGTGACATCCTCCGTCGGCGGATCGATCAAGGCGCCGTGGTCCGCGAACGGGATGTTGTTGAGGTGATAGTGGGCGTTGTCGGCGTCGAACGCGCCCCAGCCGCCGTTGCGGCTCTGAACGCCGAGGATCCATTCCTCGCCGCGGTCGATCGCCGTGTCGTACTTGGGCGTGCCGGTCCGCCGGCGCACCCGGTCCATGGCCATGGCCACCACCGAGGTGTCGTCGACGTCGGGATAGTGGTCGTTGTTGTACTGGAAGGCCCAGCCGCCCGGTCGGACGGCGGGGCGCTGGTCGGCCCAGTCGCCCTTTACCGAGAGGACCTGCCGCGGGACCAGCCAGTCGAGCGCGCGCTCGGCGGCGGCTTCGGCGGCGGGTCCGCCGCATTCCAGCAGGGCGTGGCTGGCCAACGCCGTATCCCAGATCGGCGAGACGCAGGGCTGGCAGTAGGCCTCGTCCTCCTTGACCACCAACAGCCGCTCGACCGCCTCGCGGGCCTTGGCCCGCAACGGGTGCTCCGGCGGATAGCCGAGCAGGTCGTACAGCATCACGGTGTTGGCCATCGCCGGATAGATGGCGCCCAGGCCGTCGACCCCGTTCAACCGCTCCGTCACCCAGTCCACGGCGAGGCGGGTGGCCCGGCCGCGCACCGTCTTTGGCCAGAACGGCTCGACCAGCTTCAGCACGGCGTCGAGCAGGTTGAAGAACAGGGTCCAGGCGACGCTGGTCTCCGCAGCCTGGGTCACCCGCCTGGCCGGCGTCACCTCTTCGTAGAGTTCGCGGATCTGCACGCCGCGCGGATTGCGGGCCCGGGGCTTCTTCGCCTGCAGCACCAGCATCGGCACGATGGTGGTTCGCGCCCAGTAGGAGATCTTCGAGAGCTGGATCGGGAACCAGCCGGGGGCGATCATCAGCTCCACCGGCATGGCGGGCAGGTCGCGCCAGGGCGTCTGTCCGTAGAGGGCGAGCAGGAAGCGGGTCAGCACATTGGCCGCCTGGGCGCCGCCGTGCGCGCGGATGGCGGCCCGCGCGGCGGCCATGTGCGGCGCGTCCGGCAGGTCGCCGATCATCTTCAGGGCGAAATAGGCTTTGACGCTGGCGCTGATGTCGAAGTCGCCGCCGTGGAACAGCGGCCAGCCGCCATGGTCGGCCTGGATCCGCCGCAGATAGGCGCCGATCCTGCGTTCCAGCTCGAGATCGTCGGGCTCGCCCAGGTAGTGGCGCAGCAGCACGTACTCCGCCGGGATGGTGGCGTCGGCCTCGAGCTCGAAGATCCAGTGGCCGTCGGCCTGCTGGCGCGCGAGCAGCGCCTCGGCGGCGCGGGCGATCCGGGCTTCCAGACGCTCCAGCGGCCCTTCGGCCAGGGCTTCGGCGCCCATCGTCACACCATTCATCGGCGATCCTCGCCCTGCAGGATTTCGGCGGCCCGGAAGCCCGAGCGAAGCGCGCCTTCGATTGTGCCGGGCAGGCCGGTGTCGGTCCAGTCGCCGGCCAGCACCAGGTTGGCGAGGCCGGTGCGGGCGGCGGGCCTGCGGCGCTGCTGCTCGACCGTGGCCTCGAAGGTGGCGCGCTTCTCCTTCACCACCTGCCAGGGCGGCATCTCGGCGGGCAGCTCCAGGGCCGCGGCGACATCGGCCCAGAGCCGCGCCGCCAGGGCCTCGCGCGGCTGCTGGATCAGGTGGTTCGCGCCGCTGACGGTGACGGAGATCCGGTCGGGGAAGCAGAAGATCCACTCCGCCAGGCCGCCGAGCACGCCCAGCACCCTCGGCGCGTCGGCGGGCGAGGGCGTCCGGAAGTGGCCGTTGACGATCGCCTCGAACGCATCCGGCGCGGTCAGCTGCGGCAGCAGCTGCGTCGCCACCCAGGGCGGGGCGGCGAGCACGACGGCGTCGTCAGTCCCGAGCTTCACCGCGCCGTCGGAGAACTCCAGCCCGGCGACGCGGTCGCCCTCGGTCGCGAGCCGCATCAGCCGGCGCTGCAGGCGAAGGCTCCCGCCGCGCCGGCCCAGGTCGTCGACGGCGGGATCGACGAAGGCGGCGGCGAGGCTCGGCTGCGGGATCCGCGGCGCATAGGCGGCCGCCCCCTTGAGCAGGGTCTCGCGCATCACCCGGCCGGCGAGATCGGCCGCGCCCCGCTCCGGCGCGACATTGAGCGCGGCCAGCAGCAACGGCTGGATCAACCGGTCCCAAACCGGCCCCTTGCAGGCGATGACTTGGTCGATGCGGCGACCCGGGGCGGGCCGCAGCAGGGCGGCGAGCGCCAGATAGTCGGATAGGCTGGCCCCCGGCACGCCGCGCGTCCGGCGCAGGATCCACCAGGGCAGCACGCCGCGGTTGGGGCGGATGGTCCAGCGCCGCCCCTCGCCCAGATCGACGAAGTGGAACTCCGCCTTGGCCGGGCCGGCCAATCGATCCTGCGCCCCGATCATCGCCAGGTATTTCGCCACCGCCGGATTGCCGGACAGCACCATGTGGTTGCCGTTGTCGATGGTCAGGCCGAGCTGGGCGTCGAAATAGGAACGGCAGCGTCCGCCGGCGATGGCGGCCGCCTCGGAGACCTCGACATCATGCCCGGCCTGGGCGAGCGCCACGGCAGCGGCCAGTCCGGCGAGCCCCGCGCCCACCACGTGGATGGTCACCCGGCCCACCCGAGAAGGCCGCGGCGCAGCAGCACCCAGATCAGCTCGCGCTTGCGCAGGCTGACCCGCTCGCGGGGCGGCTTCCAGCCGCGTGCGGACAGCTGGCGCAGCAGGCTCGCGTAGACGGCGCCCATCAGCCGCGGCGCCGCGAGCCGTCCCGCCGGGTGGGCCGCGAGGATCCGGTGGGCTTGGTCGAAATGCGCCTGGGCGGTGGCGGCGAGCCGCCGGCAGACCTGGTCGACCCCCGGCGCCTGCACCGCCTCGGCAGGGACCCGGCTCTCGATCCCGGCGTCGCGCAGATACTCCGCCGGCAGGTAGAGCCGGTGCATGGCGGCGTCCTCGTCGACGTCGCGCAGGACGTTGGTCAACTGCAGCGCCCGGCCGAGGTGATGGGCGAGCTCGACGCCCGCGCCGTCGGCCATCCCGAAGATCTTCACCGACAGCCGGCCGACGGCGACAGCCACCCGGTCGCAGTAGAGCTCGAGCGTGGCCAGGTCCGGGGCGCAAATTCCCTCCAGGTCCATCTCCATGCCGTCCACGACAGCCAGGAAGTCGGCCTTCTCCAGCCGATAGCGGGCGATCGCCTCGCTCAGCATCGTGGCGCTGCCCGCCGGACGCCCGGCGTAGAGCGCCTCCAGGTCGTCCCGCCAGCCCTGCAGCTCGGCCCTCTGCTGGGCGATCGGCCGCACCTGGTCGTCGGCGATATCGTCGACGATGCGGCAGAAGCCGTAGACCGCGTACATCGCCGCACGCTCCGGCTTCGGCAGCACGCGCATGCCGGCGTAGAAGGAACTGCCCGAGGCCGCCTTGGCGGCGGTGTCGGCGTCGGCGGGACCGGTCTGGGTCATGGCGCAAGGTCCAGGGTGCGGCTGGGCCCTGTCGCGATGGCTTGAATCAAGCCCATCGGGATCGACAGGGGCGTCACCTTATATCGAGAGCCCGTCCTATCCACTCACGATGATCCATCGTGAGTGGGAAGGGCTCTGGGCGTCGGCGGATTTCGCCGCGGCTCGGCGAGCTGGCGAAACAGGGTCGAGCCCGCCAGGGCGACGAGCTCGAGCTTGCGATGATGGACCCGCTCGCACAGTGGGTCACGCACCGTCAACCGGGCTGCGAGGTCCTCCGCGAGGCGCTGGATGAAGGCGACCTCGAGGCGCAGGCGACGATCGGCGATCTGGCCGGCCAGCGGGCGCGACTGGGCGAGCAGGCGTTGGGTGCGCCCGGCCAGCAGGCGGATGACCGATCGCAGGGCGGGGGAGGCGCGGGGCGCGTCCAGCGCCGCGACGCTGGTTCCCGCCGCGGCCAGGTCGGCCTGCGGCAGGTAGACCCGGTCGAGGTCGCCGCGGTCGTCGCGGCAGTCCTGCAAATGGTTGATGACCTGCAGCGCCGCACAGAGGGCGTCGTTCGCCGGCCAGGTCGAGCGGGGCTCGCCATGCAGGTCGAGGACCATCCGGCCGACCGGCGCGGCCGAATAGCGGCAGTAGTCCATCAGCTCGTCCCAGTCGGCGTAGCGCAGCTGGGTCACGTCGCGGCGAAAGGCCTCGATGAGGTCGAATCCGTGCTGCGGAGACAGGTTGCGCTGGCGTAGCACCTCGCGCAACGCCGAGGAAACGGCGTCGGCGTCGGTCTCGCCGGCCAGGCTCGCGCGCATCTTCTCCAGCAGCGCGAGCTTTTCGGCAGGGTTCGCGGTGGCGTGGTCGGCGACATCGTCGGCGGTCCGGGCGAAGGCGTAGAAGGCGTGCACCGCCGGCCGCAGGGGCGCGGCGATCAGCACCGAGGCGACCGGGAAATTCTCGTCCTTGCGCCCCTTGCCGGAAGCAAGGTCGGAAGCCGCGCTCACGCCGGCCGCGCCATCGCCTGGGCGCGGCCCTTCCACAGGCCGCCGCGCCCGCGCCAGACGTCGAGCGCCGATCGCAAGGTGAAGGCGGCGTAGAGGCTGGCGATGAGCGGCAGGGCGGCGCCCCACAGCGGCGAGCGGCGGTAGAAGCGCAGCATCGGCTGGAAGGCCGCGGCCATCGCCAGCCAGGCGAGGGCGCCGAGCAGCTGAGCCCAGCCGGTCGTGAACAGGGTGAGCGCCGCGGGGGCCACGAACACCAGGCCGAGCCCGGCCAGCGTCGCGGCCAGCACCAGGGCGGAGTAGTCGAGCTGGGCGAAGGCCGAGCGGGAGATCATCCGCCCGATCTCCGCCACCGTCACATAGGGTCTTATGCTGCGGGCGCGATGGGTGAGGCCAATCCAGATCGGGCCCTGTCGCTTCATCGCCGCGGCGAGCGCGCAGTCGTCGATGATGGAGGTGCGGATCGCCTTCAAGCCGCCCGCGGCCTCCAGCGCCCGGCGCTCGACCAGCATGCAGCCGCCAGCCGCCGCCGCCAGCTTGCGCCGCGGATCGGCCGCCCATTGAAACGGGTAGAGCATCTGGAAGAAGAAGACGAAGGCGGGAACCAGCATCCGCTCGGGCCCGGTCGCGCAATGCAGCTTGGCCATCAGCGAGGTGAGCACGAGCCGGCCGGCCTCCGCGCGCGCCACCAGCCGCCGGACGTTCGCCGGGGCGTGATCGATGTCGGCGTCGGTCAGCAGCAGGTATTTCGGCGTCCCGGCTTCGGCGGCGCCCTGCGCCATTGCCCACAGCTTGCCGGTCCAGCCGCCCGGCAGCGGCAGGCTTCGGACGATTTCAAGCCGCTCGGCGTAGCCCAGGCCTTCGGCGGTGGCGCGCGCGACGTCGGCCGTTCCGTCGGAGCTGTCGTCGTCCACCAGGATCACCCGGAACGGTCCGGGATAGTCCTGGACCACCAGGCTGCCGATCGAGGCTGCGATCACCTCGGCCTCGTCGCGCGCCGGGACCACGGCGGCCACCGCCGGCCACTCGGCCGGGGCCGCCAGCTCCGCCGCGTCGGTGTCCGCCGCGCGCCAGAACCGCCCGCGCGCCACCAGCAGATAGGCCCAGGCGGCGAGCGCCAGGGCGCCGATGGCCGTCGCGGTCATGCGAGATAGCCGTGCGCGCGGAACCAGGCGACCGCCGCTTCCAGCGCCTGGACGTAGGGACGCGCGACGTAGCCCAGTTCGCGCTCGGCCTTGGCGGAGCTGAAATACATGCGATGGCTCGCCATCCTCAGCGAATCCTTGGTCAGGAACGGCTCCCGGCCGGTGATCCGGCCTGCCAGCTCGGCGATTTCCGCCAGAGGATAGAGCGGCCGGATGGGCAGCTTCAAGCGGGGCGCAGCTCGGCCGGTGATGGCGGCGATCTGCGCCAGCATTTCGCTCAGCGGCGCATCCTGGCCGCCCAGCACGTAACGCTCGCCGATACGTCCGGCCTCCAGCGCCAGCAGATGGCCCTCGGCGACGTCGTCGACGTGGACGAGGTTCAGGCCGGTGTCGACATAGGCCGGCATCCGTCCGCGCGCCGCCTCGACGACGATGCGGCCGGTCGGCGTCGGCTTGACGTCGCGCGGGCCGATCGGCGTGGACGGACTGACGATCACCGCCGGCAGCCCGGCCTCGGCGACATAGCGCTCCACCTGCCGCTCCGCCGCGACCTTGCTGCGCTTGTAGGCGCCGATCGCCTCGCCCTCGTCGAGCGGGGCGGTCTCGTCGCCGGCGCCGCCATGCTCCGGGATCCGCAAGGTGGCGACCGAGCTGGTGTAGACGATGCGCTCCACATCGGCGGCCTGCGCGGCCTGCATCACCGCAGCCACCCCGGCCAGGTTGTTGCGGACGATCTCCTCGGGATCGCGCGCCCAGAGCCGATAGTCGGCCGCGACATGGAAGAGGAACCTGCAGCCCTGCAGCGCCTGCGCCATGGCGCCGCTGTCGCGCATGTCCCCGCCGGCGATCTGCACGTCGAGCCCTTGCAGATTGGTGCGCGGGCTGGTCGGGCGCACGAGCACCCGGACCTTGGCGCCGCGGGCGCACAGCGCGCGGGCGACCGCCGAGCCAACGAACCCCGACGCCCCGGTCACCAGCACCGGCTCCCCCGCGAGGTCCAGGCGCCGCGATCCCGGGCGCTGGGGCGCGGGCGCGTCGCCGAAGCGCTGGCCGGCGCTCATGGCGATGGGCCGGGGGCCGGCGCCGGGGAGGTCTCTCCGTCGGGCGACGTCGCCGGCGGCGCAGGCGCGGCGGGCGTGTCGAAGTTCGGCAGGTCGCGGATCACGTCCGCCTCCTTGCGGGTCGCGGCCTGGCGGCTCTGCAGATAGTAGGACCTCAGGGTGGCGTAGGGATCGGTCGAGGTCTCCTCGACGGTGTTCAGTTCCTGATCCGCAGCCAGCCGCCGGTCGAGGCCGTTGACGACGATCGTCGTCACGCTCACCGCCGTCTTGCCTTCGTACTTGAGGTAGGTGAACGGGTTGAGGCCGATGTCGGCCGCGCTGCCGAACCCGTCGCGCACGGTGGACGGTCCGAGCAATGGAATGAACAGGTAGGGGCCCGGCCGCACGCCCCATCGCCCAAGGGTCAGGCCGAAATCGTTGTCGTGGTGCGGGATGCGCCCCTTCTTGGCGACGTCGACGAGCCCCGCGACGCCGACCGTGCTGTTGATGGTGAACCGCCCCGCCGTGGAGGCCGCCGTCCCGACGTGCCCCTGCAGCACGTCGTTGACGAAGACGAGCGGCTCGCCAAGGTTGCGGGCGGCGTTGCCCAGACCCTTGCGGAGCGGCTTCGGAAGCTTGCCGAAGGCCAGGGCGGCCGGACGCAAGAGCGCGCGATCCAGCCCCATATGGACGGCGTACAGGCGTCGGTTGGCGCCTTCCCAGGGATCCCCCGGCTCGCTCTGCGCAAGGGCCGGGCGCGCCGGAACCTGGAGGGCCGCCGCTGCAACGAGCAGAAGCTGAACACGGCGGCCAGGGGGCATTCGCTCCTCCGCGGGCGGTTCGTCGCTTGAGTGGCGCACCCGCGGACGGGCGCATATGGTCGCTGGCTTCCAAGGTGGACGCTCGCGCGGAAGCCGCGCCTATCAAAGCAGGGACGTGATGGGGCAGCTACTCCAAATTGCTGGCGACCTGCTCCTCGCCGCCGCTCTGGCCGGCTGCGCCTATCTCGTCGCCGCCGGACTGAAGACCCGCGCCTTTCTCGCGCAACGGACGATCGCGCCGGCGGCGGGAGCGATGGAGGCCGTCACCGTCTTGAAGCCTCTGCACGGCGAGGAACCCGGGCTCGAGGCGGCGCTCGCCACCCTGTTCGCCCAGGACTATGCCGGAGAGACCCAGATCATCCTGGGCCTGCAGTCGGCTGACGATCCGGCGCGGCGGATCGCCGAGCGCCTGCGGGCGGCGCATCCGGATCGCGACATCGCGGTGGTCGTCGATTCGCGCCGGCATGGCGCCAACGGCAAGGTCTCGAACCTCGTCAACATGGCCGGCCACGCGCGCCACCCGATCCTGGTGCTGTCCGACAGCGACATCGCCGTGCCCCCGGACTATCTGGCCGGCGTCGTGCAGGCGCTGCAGGGCGAGGGCGTCGGCGTGGTGACCTGCCCCTATTTCGGGCGGGCCAGGGCCGGCGGCTGGTCGCGTCTGGCGGCCATGGGGCTCACCTACCAGTTCCTGCCGAGCGTGGTGGTCGGGGTGTCGCTGCAGCTGGCGCAGCCCTGCATGGGCTCGACCATCGCCCTTCGTCGCGAGCTGCTGCAGGCGATCGGCGGCTTCTCGGCCTTCGCCGACACGCTCGCCGACGACTATGCGATCGGCGCGGCGGTGCGCGCCGCCGGTTGGCGGAGCGTGGTGGCGCCGGTGCTCGTTGCCCACGGCTGCGCGGAAACCAGCCTGCGGCAGCTGCTGGCGCACGAGCTGAGGTGGGCGCGCACCATCCGCGGCGTCGATCCTGCGGGGTACCTCGGCAGCGGCGTCACCCACGCCGTCGTCCTGGCCTTGCTCGGCGCCGTGCTGCAGCGCGGCGCCGCTCCGGCGCTTGCGGTGCTGATTCTCGCGGCGGCCTGCCGCGCCTGGATGATCCGCCGGTTGGCCGAGGTCACGGCGTCGGCGAAAGAGCCTTGGTGGCTGTTCGCGGTGCGGGATATCTTGTCGTTCGCGGTCTTCGTGAGATCTTTCTTCGTGCGGATCGTCGACTGGCGAGGCGCACGGTTCCGCGTCGACCTGCGCGGCGGTCTCTCCGGCATATAGGATGCCCGATGCTTCGAACGCTCTTTCTCCAGGCGCCGTCCTTCGACGGCTTCGACGGCGGTGCGGGCTCGCGCTATCAGGCCAAGCGTGAGATCCGATCCTTCTGGTTCCCGACCTGGCTCGCCCAGCCGGCCGCCCTGGTCCCGGGCTCCAAGCTGATCGACGCCCCGCCGGCTGGCGTCGGGATTCAGCAGGTGGTCGAGCAGGCCAAGGATTTCGACCTCGTCGTCGTGCACACCTCGGTTCCGTCGTTCGCCAGCGACGTCAAATGCGTCGAGGCGATGAAGACCGCCAACCCGCAGCTGAAGGTCGGGTTGATCGGCGCCAAGGTCGCGGTGAAGGCCGACGAGAGCCTGGCCGAGGCGCCGGTGATCGACTTCGTCTGCCGCAACGAGTTCGATTTCACCGTCAAGGAGGTGGCGGAGGGCCGGCCCTGGCCGTCGATCCTCGGGCTCAGCTACCGCGCCGAAGACGGCCGCCTCGTCCACAACCCGGACCGGCCGGTGCTGGAGAACATGGATGCGCTGCCCTCGGTGATCGACGTCTATCGGCGCGACCTCAGGATCGAGAACTATTTCATCGGCTACCTGAAACACCCCTACATCTCGGTCTACACCGGGCGCGGGTGCAAATCGCGCTGCACCTTCTGCCTGTGGCCGCAGACGGTCGGCGGCCATCGCTACCGGACCCGCTCGGTCGACAACGTCGTGGCCGAGATCGCCGAGGCCCGGCGGCTGTTTCCGCAGGTGAAGGAGTTCTTCTTCGACGACGACACCTTCACCGACGACCTGCCCAGGGCCGAGGCGATCGCCGAGGGGCTCGGGCGGCTGGGCGTCACCTGGTCATGCAACGCCAAGGCCAACGTGCCGCGCAAGACGCTGGAGAAGCTGAAGGCCGGGGGCCTGCGCCTGCTGCTGGTCGGCTATGAGAGCGGCGACCAGCAGATCCTGCACAACATCAAGAAGGGCATGCGGATCGACGTGGCCGAGCGGTTCACCCAGGATTGCCACGACCTGGGCATCGCCATCCACGGCACCTTCATCATGGGCCTGCCGGGTGAGACCCGCGAGACCATCGAACAGACCATCCAGTGGGCATGCAAGGTCAACCCGCACACCATCCAGGTGTCGTTGGCCGCGCCCTATCCCGGAACCTTCCTCTACGACCAGGCGGTGGAGAACGGCTGGCTTGACGCGGCCAACGCCGAGCTGGTCGACGACCACGGCATCCAGATCGCGCCGCTGCACTATCCGCACCTCAGCCACGCGGAAATTTTCCAGGCGGTCGAGGTGTTCTACAAGCGCTTCTACTTCCGGCCGCGGAAGATCGGCGCGATCGTCGGCGAGATGATCCGCGATTTCGACATGATGAAGCGGCGCCTGCGCGAAGGCGTCGAGTTCTTCGACTTCCTGCGCGAGCGCAAGCAGGTCCTGGCCGCTTGAACCGACAGTCCAGCGCCCAGGGCAGGCGGCTGGTGGTGACCGCCGATGATTTCGGGGCGGCTGAACCGGTGAACGAGGCCGTCGAACAGGCCCATCTCCAGGGCGTGCTCACCGCCGCCAGCCTGATGGTCGGCGCGCCGGCGGCCGCCGACGCCGTGGCCCGCGCCCGGCGGCTGCCGAGCCTCAGGGTCGGGCTGCATCTGGTGCTGGTCGAGGGGCGCCCGATGAGCGATCCTGCCGCCGTCTCCCACCTGACCGGGGCTGACGGCCGTTTCCGCTCCGACATGGCCGCGCTCGGCGCGGAGATCTTTTTGCGGCCCGGCGTCCGCCGCCAGCTGGAGGCCGAGATCCTTGCGCAGTTCCAGGCCTATGCCGCGACCGGGCTGTCGCTGGATCACGTGAACACCCACAAGCACTACCATCTGCATCCGAGCGTGCTGTCGGCGATCCTGCGGATCGGCCGGGCGTTCGGGTTGCGCGCGCTGAGGACGCCCGTCGAGCCGCGCGCCGTGCTGGCGCAGGTCGAGCCGCAGGCGCAGCTGCCGCCGGCCTGGATCACCGCGCCCTGGGCGGCGCTGGGCCGGCGCCGCGCCCGCCGCGCCGGGCTGCGCACCCCCGACCAGGTGTTCGGCCTGCAGTGGTCGGGCGCGATGACCGCGCAACGGCTATGCGGCCTGGTGCGCCGCCTGCCGAGCGGGCTCAGCGAGATCTACCTGCACCCGGCCACGCAGGCCTATCCGGGCTCGGCGCCCGGCTACCGCTACCTGGAGGAGTTCCAGGCGCTGGTGGACCCCGACGTCGTGGCCGCCGCGCGCGCCGAGGGGCTGGCGCTCGGCGGCTATGCAGACTTCGCTTAGGCCGGAGGAGGAGGAGCCTGCATGAGGGGGAACTGTGCTGGCGGCGGCCGGAGGCGGGCTTGGCGCTGCGCGTGAGGCGCGGACTGTTGCTGGCCACGGCGGCCAGCCTGGTGCTCGCCACCGGCCTGGTCGCCTGGGTCGGATGGCGCGACGTGCTGCAGGCGATCGCGGCGATCGGCTGGGGCGGCTTCGCCGTCTTCACCCTCTACTGGCTGCCGGTCATGGTCGTGGCCGGCCTCGCCTGGGCGGTCTCGGCGGCCGGCGCGGGGCCCGGCCGGGCCGGGGTATTCGTCTGGGGCCGGCTGGTGCGCGAGTCCGCGGCGGACGTTCTGCCCTTCTCGCAGGTCGGTGGATTCCTGGTCGGCGGGCGGGTGGTGATGGCCGCTGGCGTGGCCGAGGAGATCGTCCTGGCCTCGACCCTGGTCGACCTGGCCGCCGAGATCGCAGCCCAGGCCCTGTACACGCTGATCGGCGTGGGGCTGATCCTTGCGCGGTTGAAGGGCGATCTGCCGAGCGAGGTGCTGTGGCCGGCGATCGGCGGGCTGGCCCTTTTGCTGGTCGGGGTTTTGGCCGTCGCGCTTGGCCATCGCTGGGCCGTCGGCGCGCTCGGGCGCGTGGTGCGCCGCTGGCTGCCGGATTCGGTCGCCCGCGCCGAGGCCGTTACGCTGCGCGTCGAGCAGACGCTGCGCCGGCCCGGCCGGATGACCGCCGCCGTCGTCCTGCATCTGGCCGGCTGGATCGGCGGCGGCGGAGCCTCCTATCTCGCCCTGCGGTTCATGGGCGCGGACGTTCCTTTCTGGGCGGTGATCGCCGTCGAAAGCCTGATGTATGCGGTGCGCAACCTGGGCTTCGCCCTGCCGGGCGGGCTGGGCGTGCAAGAGGGCGCCTATGTGCTGCTGGGCCCCGTCTTCGGCCTGCACGCCAGCGACGCCCTGGCGCTCTCGCTGCTGCGCCGCGGGCGCGACCTGGTGATCGGCCTGCCGGTGCTCGCCATCTGGCAGGCGAGGGAGGGCCGGCTGCTGCTGCATCGCCGCCGCAAGCGGCCAGACGGGGCCGCCTCCGAGCGCTGAGGCCAGCGGCCTTCAGCTCGGCGGCGGCCGCTTCCGTTCGGGAGGCCCGAGCAGGGCCGGCTCGAAGATCAGCGCCGCCACCAGCGTCCAGATCAGCGAGATCATCAGGATCTTGCCCATGCTGGCGGTGCCGGGATGGGTGGAGAGCATCAGGCTGCCGAACGCCGTGCCGGTCGTCATCGCGCTGAAGAAGACCCCGCGCGCCAGGCTCGACTGCAGCAGGTCCGTGGCGCCCGCCCGCCAGGCCAGGACGAAGTAGATGTGGAACGCCACGCCCACGCCGAACAGCAGCGGAAAGGCGATGATGTTGGCGAAGTTGATCGGCTGGTTGATCAGCACGCAGGTCGCCAGGGTGAGAAAGCCCGCCAGCACGATCGGGGCGAGGGTGAAGGCCACCTCGCGCAGGCTGCGCAGCGCCCAGACCAGCAGGGCGCAGATCACCACCAGCGAGGTCAGTCCCGCCTGGATGAAAGCCCAACTGATGGTCTTCCCCGCCGCCTGGATCGAGATCGGCGGTCCCGTCGCGTCCGGAGCGACCTGCAGCACCGCCTTGGTGAATCGCTCCAGGACCTTGTTGTCGTTGGAGTCCCCGGCCGGCGAGAGCTGCACGCGCGCGCGACCGTCCGGGGCCACCCAGGCGTGCGCCAGCTCCGGCGGCAGGGTCTGCAGGGTGACCGGCCCGGCCTGCAGCAAGCTGCGGACCTGGTCAAGCATCATCCTCAGCGGCGGCACGAGCGCCGCCTCGGCGCGGCCGCGCGCGCCCGGCGGGCCGTTCGCCAGGGCGTCGAGCGTCGCGGCCAGCCGCAAGGCGTCGGCGGCGCCCGGCGCGCTCGCCGTCCCCGCAGCGGCCCGCAGGTCGGTGGCCGTCGCCCGAAGCGCTCGGACCGTCTCGGCGTCGCTCGGCGGCGGCTGGACCTGGAACGGGTTCAAGGTCGGATCGAGCAGCATCTGGGTGTCGGCGATCGCGGCCAGCTTGGCGGGCTGATCCTGCGGGACGAAGCTCGAGAGGGTGACCGCCTGGGCCACCTGCGGCAGCGTGGCCAGCCGGGCGGCCAGACGATCCGCCGCGGCGAGCGAGGGGGTCAGCACGTCGATCTTGTTCGGCGTCTGGGTGGGGTCGCGCATGATGTCGAGCAGGGTCGCCATCGCCTCTCCACGTTCGTTGCGCAGGTGCAGCGGATTGAAGTCGAAGCGCACGAACGGCAGCAGCGCGACGCTGGCGACGGTCGAGGCCGCGAAACCCCAGAGCACCAGCCTGCGGCGCTCGACCAGGAACCGGTCGAGGGGCGCCAGGCGCGAGGAGCCGACCTCGCCCGGCTGTCGCCGCGGTCTGAGCAGCAGGATGAGCGCTGGCAGCAGGGTGAGGTTCAGCGTCAGGCCGATCACCATTCCCAGCCCGGCGATGACGCCGAGCTGCGAGACGCCGATGTACTGGGTCGGCAGGAAGGCGAGGAAGCCGAGGATGATCGCCGCCGCCGCCAGGAACAGCGATCGGCCGATGCTCCCGGCCGCGGCGACCAGGGCGGCTGCGATCTCGTCGTGGGTCAGCCGTTCGGCGCGGAACCTGACGCTGAACTGGATCCCGAAATCCACCGCCAGGCCGACGAACAGCGGGATGAAGGCCACCGAGATCAGGTTGAACCGGCCGACGGCGGCCAGGCCGACGGCGCTGGTCATCACCAGCCCGATCGCCGTGGTGATGAGGATCGCGGCCACCAGCCGGACGGACTTGACGGCGAACCAGAGCATGGCCGCGACCGCCAGGGCCATGCAGCCGGTCACCAGCCAGGCCCGGTCCTCCAGCGATGCGAACTCCTCGTCGGAGAGCGGGACCGGACCGGTGAGCCGCACGGAGACGCCGTGGGCCGGATCGAGCGCCAGGGCGCTGGCGGTCTGGCGGATCGCGGCGCTGGCGTCGAGGCCGGGCATCAGCGCCGAATAGTCGAGCCGCGGGTGGACGATGATGAACCGGCGCGTCGCCGGCGGCTGGCCTTGGCCGGCCTGGACGAAGAGGGTCTGCCACGAGAAGAAGGCCGGTTTTCCGGCGGCGACCTGCTGCAGGGCGTCCGCCAGCGCCTCGATCGGCTTGTCGACGGAGGCGAGGGCGGCCTGCTGCTGGGAAACCCCCGCCGCCAGCGTCGAGACCGCGGTCATCACCCCGCGCAGGCTCGGATCGGCCGCCAGCGGCCCGAGAAACGGCTGGGCGGAGACCAGCTGATCCGTCGTCGCCAACACATCGGTCGTCGGCAGGAAGAGCAATCCCTCGCGGGCGAAGAATGGGCCGCCGTCGGGGCGCCTGACGTCGAGGAACAGTCGGGTCTGGGGCTGCAGCGCCGCGGAGAGCCGCGCCGCGCCGGTCTCGGCGAGCTCCGGCGTCGCCCCCTGCACGACCACGACGATGATGTCGCCGTTCTGCGAGAAGGCGGCGTCCAGGGCGATCTCGTGCCGGCGCCACGCCGCCTTGTCGGAGATCAGCTGGGTGGTGTCGCTGGTCATGCTGAAATGGCCGGCGACATAGGCGGCGCAGGCCGCGCAGAGCAGCAGGGACGTCAGCAGGATCAGCCAGGGCCGCCGGCAGCTCGTCCGGACCAGGCCGGCGATGGTGAGCCGGTTCGCAACCCTCACGGCTCGCCTCGCGCCGGCTTACGGGAAAAAGCGGCGAAGGCGCAGGCCCATGGTCTGTGGCCCGCCCGCATAGGTGAAGGCCGCCGAGCGGAAGGTCGGCGGCGACAGCACGATCTTCGGATCGTTGGAAAACCCGACGGTCTCCGTCGGCACGCCGAGGAAATTGCGATCGACGGAGAGATTGTCGTTTCGGTCATGATAGGCCTGGACGGCATAGATCCCGGGCGGCAGGTCTTTCACAGTCACGACGGTGACGCCAGCCGTAGCCGGCGCCGAGGCGCTGTAGCGGCAGTCCTTGAGGAATTCGTGGCGGGTGCAGACGTCGAGCCTTACGTGGCCCGCGGCCGACTCGACGCCGGAGACCAGGATCCGCAGGACGTCGCCGGACGCAGCCGCGCGGGGCGGCTCGTCGGCCGGTTCGGCCCGGCCGGATGGCGGCGACGACGCCATCAGCAGCAGGGACAAGGATGCGAAAACCGCGGCTCGAAACAAGAAGCCACCTGCAAGATGCCAAGACCCCAGCGATCGGGCCGGTCCCCACAGAGACGCCGGAACCGCGAGCAGTATTCTTCTTTCGCATTCAGCTGCGCAACTGTGGCGCTTCCGGGATCCCGATTGATGCCAGCCCTTGAGCCCCTCTGCCTCGCCGTCGTCCGGTTTCCCGCCGCGTGGCGGATCCTGGCGAGCCACGGGTGATGGGGGGCCGTCTGCCGATCGGGTGGACGGCGTCAGTGCCGCCGGCCGTCCTCGTCCTTGTCGTGGCCCTGGACCCGCCCCTCGGAGGTCGCCTGGACCTGGCTCGGCTCGTTGCCGAACTCCGGCGAGCGGTCGCCGCCGCCAGCCGTTGGCGCCGCGCCCTGGCTCGGCGCATCGCCGCCACGCTGGCTCATCGCCGGATCGGTTGACAGGTGGCCGGGAGGATCGAGCGCGCCGCTCGGCCGATAGTAGGCGCCGGGCGCATCATAGCCGCCGGGCATCGCGGTCCTGCCGCCATAGCCGCTGACGCCGGGGGCGAGGCTGGTGTCGGGCCCGCCGCCGACGGCGCTGCGCTGGAAGCGCCATTCGTGAAAGGCTTGGCCGAAGTGACGTTGCCGCTCGCTACGGAAGTGACGGTACTCGTCGTCGTATTGGCGCTGCTGCTCGCGACGCCAGTCCTGGTAGTCGCGGTCGTGGCTACGTAGCTGGGCGTCGCGCCAGCGCAGGTAGTCCAGATCGAAGTCGTGATCGGGGTGCGGCTGGGGCCGCGGCTCGGCGCGCTGGCCGTAGCCGGCCTGGCTCTGGCCGACGCCCGGGTCGTCCAGATCGAAATTGCGCCGGCGTTCCGCGTCGCGATCGAGGCCCCAGCCGGGCCCTTGGCCGGTTTCGCTGCGGCCGAAGCCGCCTTCGCTCTCCGGGTCGTAATTCGGCTCCGAACCGTAGTTCGGCGCGCCGTAGGTTTCGCTGCGCTGGCGATCGCGCAGGCGGTTCTGATAGCCCGCCGCCCCGGCGTCGTCGTAGCGCCGACCCGGCTCATCGAACCCGCGGCGCTCGCCGCCGGGACCGCCGCGGTCACGAATGGAGCTGCGCCGCCAGCGATCGCGCTCGGGATCATGACGCGGACCGCGAGGATCGTCCCACCTGGGCATGTTCGCCTCCTTCAGGTCTCGAATTGCACTGTCACGCTTCCCAACGGGCCGGCGCCATGCGGCGTTCCGCGGGGCGCATGCGTCTAGGCGCGCCCGGCCACGGACAAGGTCTCCAGGGCCATGACGTCGGTGGCGTTGTCGGCGTCCATGATCTTCAGCAGCCGGGCGCGGGCGCGGTTCACCCGGCTCTTGATGGTGCCGAGCGCGCAGCCGCAGATCTCGGCGGCCTCCTCGTAGGAGAGGCCGGCGGCGCCCACCAGGATCAGGGCTTCGCGGTGTTCGTCGGGCAGTTGCTGCAGCGCCGCCTGCAGCGAGCGCATCGCCACGCTCCAGTCCTGGGTCGGCGCGGTCTTCAGGGCGCCGGCGTACTCGCCCTGCTCGTCGCGCACCTCGCGGCGGCGGCGCAGGACGTTGGTGTAGTAGGTGTTCCGCAGGATCGTGAAGAGCCAGGCGCGCAGGTTGGTGCCCGGCTCGAACTTGTCGCGGTTGGTCCAGGCCTTGATCAGGGTGTCCTGCACCAGATCGTCGGCGTCGGAGCCGTTGTGGCTCAACGACCAGGCAAAGGCTCGGAGCGCCGGGATCAGTGCGACGACTTCGTCCCGCCAGCTGGACGTCCCGGTCATAGCGCCCTCAATCTGCCCGCGCCGGCGGGCCTTTACACTCAGTCTCGCACTCAGCCTTGCGGCGCCCGATCAACGCGAGCCCTATGTATCCGTTCCGGCGCCGTCTGAGCCGGCGGGGCCAGGGCGGTCGACGATGGAACATCCGGTCGCGGGTCGGCGTTGGCGTCCAAACGCCGGGCGGAAATTCAGGGTGGCCTTGACAGGCTGGCGCCATCGAGGAGCGAGGAATGGGGCATCCGCAAGAGACCGCGACCGGCGCAGTCGACCACGGCGCGCCGGTGCAGCCAGGCGTGGATTGGACGACCCGCTACCGGCGCGTCCGCTCCGCCAGCGAAGCCCTGACCCGCAGCCTCACGCCGGAAGACCAGCTCGCCCAGTCGATGCCGGACGCCAGCCCGACCAAATGGCACCTGGCCCATGTCAGCTGGTTCTTCGAGACCTTCCTGCTGACGCCGGCGCTGGCCGGCTACAAGCCCTTCGACCCGCGGTTCAGCTATCTCTTCAACTCCTATTATGAGGCGCTCGGCGCGCGCCAGCCGCGGCCGGCGCGGGGTCTGCTGACCCGGCCCTCGCTCGACGACGTCATGGCCTATCGGGCCCATGTCGACGCCGGGATGGTCCGGTTGATGGAAAGCCTGGATCCGGCGCTGGAGCCGCTGGTCGAGCTGGGGCTGGCCCACGAGCAGCAGCATCAGGAACTGATCCTGATGGACATTCTGCACCTCTTCGCAAGCTCGCCGCTGAAGCCCGCCTACGCGCCGCCGCGCAGTGCGCCGGACGCCGATCCGCCGGCGCCGTTGAGCTTCGTCGAGGTGGCGGGCGGCCTCGTCGAGATCGGCCATGCGGGACCAGGCTTCGCCTTCGACAACGAGACCCCGCGCCACAAGGTCTGGCTGGAGCCCTACCGGCTGGCGGACCGGCTGGTGACCAACGCCGAGTGGCGCGCCTTCATCGACGACGGCGGCTATCGGCGCCCGGAGCTCTGGCTGTCCGACGGCTGGGCGCGGCTTCAGGCCGAGGGCTGGCGCGCGCCGCTCTACTGGGAGCAGGACGAAGGCGACTGGAAGGTGATGACGCTGCACGGCCTGCGGCCGCTGGAGCCGGCCGCGCCGGTGGCCCATGTCAGCTTTTACGAGGCCAGCGCCTACGCCGCCTGGGCCGGCGCGCGCCTGCCGACCGAAGCGGAATGGGAGTACGCCGCCGCAGGGCTGGAGCTCAAGGGCCGCTTCCTGGAATCCCGTCGGATCGATCCCGCCGCCGCGCCGGCCGGCGAGGGGCTGCGGCAGATGTTCGGCGACCTCTGGGAGTGGACCGGCAGCGCCTATTCGCCCTATCCGGGCTTCCGGCCCGCCGCCGGCGCGATCGGTGAGTACAATGGCAAGTTCATGGCCGGTCAGTTCGTGCTGCGCGGCGGCGCCTGTGTGACGCCCGCCGGCCATGTGCGGGCGAGCTATCGGAACTTCTACTATCCGCACCAGCGCTGGATGTTTGCCGGCGTGCGGCTGGCGATGGATGGCGATGTCGCAGCGACGAACGGATTTCGCGACGATGTCATCGCGGGCTTGTCGCGGCCGCAGAAATCGATCTCGCCGAAATATTTCTACGACGCCGAAGGCTCGCGCCTGTTCGAGGCGATCTGCGAGCTGGCGGAATACTATCCGACCCGCACCGAGGTCGGCCTGCTGCGCGGCGCGGCCGCGGAGATCGCGGAGCTCATTTTGCCGGGCGCAGCCCTGGTGGAGTTCGGCAGCGGGGCCAGCGTGAAGACCCGCATCCTGCTCGACGCCGCGCCGCAGCTGGCCGCCTATGCGCCGATCGACATCAGCCAGCACGCCCTGGCCGAGGCGGCGCAGATGATCCGCCGCGACTATCCCCGGCTGGTCGTCGCGCCGCTGACGGAGGACTTCACCACCGCCCTGCAGCTTCCGGCGGAGCTCGACGGCCGTCCGGTGACCGGCTTCTTCCCCGGCTCGACCCTGGGCAACTTCAGCCCGGCCGAGGCCTGTGACTTCCTGCTCCGGGCGCGGCGGCTGCTGGGGAAGGGGGCGCAGTTCCTGATCGGCATCGACCTGGTGAAGTCCGAGCGCGAGCTGCTGGCGGCCTATGACGATGGGGAGGGCGTCACCGCGGCGTTCAACAAGAACCTGCTGGCGCGGATCAACCGCGAACTCGGCGGCGACTTCGACCTGGATGGCTTCGGCCATCTGGTCCGCTGGAACCCCGGCGAGAGCCGGATCGAGATGCATCTCGAAAGCCTGCGCGAGCAACAGGTCGTCCTGGCCGGCCGGCGCTTCTGCTTCCGGGCCGGCGAGACCCTTCACACCGAGAACTCCTACAAGTTCACGGTCGAGGGCATGGCGCGCTTGGCGGAGGCGGCAGGCTGGCGGCTGGAGCGGCGGTGGACCAGCGTCCACCCCGCCTTCGCCGTCGTTCTGCTGCGGCAGGCCTAGAGGCCTCGGCCTCAGCCTTCGCGGCCGCGCGAGCGACCGCCGCCGCGGCTGGCTTCACCGCCCTTGCGGCCCGCCGAGGCGGCGAGGTCGCGGTCCTTGGCGAAGCTGCGCTTTTCGCCGGGCACCGAGGCGCCGCCCTTGCGGGCGATCTCGCGGCGGCGTTCGGGGTTCATGGCGGCGAAGCCTCTGCGGGCCCGGGGTTTTCCGGATTCGACGTTGGGCATGGGGTCTACTCTCCTAATCGGGCGACGACATGGGCAGGTCGAGCGAAGCGCCGGCGTGCGGTCCGTGGTCGTCTAACGGATGCCGCTCTGCGGGGTGAAAGCCAGGCTCACGCTCCGCGTCCGGACGAGGGGTGGGGTCTGGAGTGTTCGCCGGATCGGACATGGCGCGTCTCTAGAGGGGTTGCGGTCAGGCTAACCATCGAAACGCAGCAGAGGTTGCGTCGGCGACACACGCATTTCTCGATCAAGAGCTGGGCAGGAATAGGACCGGCCCCGGAACGCGCCGTTCACGATTACTTGCAACGTATCCGGACGGACGCCCGGCGCCGCCTTGAGGGGCCTACAGCGGCAGCTGCACGCGGGCGGTCAGGCCGCCGTCGTCGCGGTTGGTGAGGCTGACGTCGCCGCCGTGGCCGCGGGCGATCGAGCGGACCACCGCCAGGCCCAGGCCGATGCCGCCGGTCTGCCGGCTGCGCGAAGGCTCGCGGCGGTAGAAGGGTTCGAAGACGCGTTCGATATCGTTCGGCGGGATGCCCGGTCCGTCGTCGGCGATCTCGACGACCGCATAGGCCGCATCGTGAAAGACCCGGGCGCGGGCGCGGCCGCCGAACTTCACGGCGTTCTCCAGCAGGTTGCTGAACAGCCGGCGAAGCGCCATCGGGTCGCCCTCGATCACCACCTTGTCGGCCCAGGCGACGATGTTGGTGTCGGCGCCGGTCTCGGCCATCTCGTCGCAGAGGCTTTCCAGCAGCGAGGAGAGCTCGAGCCGGGTCCGCTCGGCCGGTCGGCTGGCGTCGCGCACGAAGGCCAGGGTGGCGGAGATCATCTCCTCCATCTGCTCGATGTCGCTGGCCATCTTGGCCCGCTGGTCGTCGGGCACGCCCTCGATGCGGAACCGCAGGCGGGTGAGGGGGGTGCGCAGGTCATGGGCGACGGCGGCGACCATGGCCGTGCGATCTTCGACGTAGCGCCGGAGCCTGTCCTGCATGTCGTTGAAGGCGGCCGCCGCCACCGCGATCTCCGAGGTGCCCTTAAGCGTCAGCGACGGCGCCTGCGGATCGCGCCCGAGCCGCTCGGCCGCCTCGGCCAGGACGCGGATCGGGGCGGAGAGCCGCCGGGCCAGGATCCAGGCCAGGGGCGCCACCGCCAGGGCGGAAAGGGCGAACCAGAGCAGGACCAGCTGTTCCCCGGCGTTGAGGCCGAAGCTCGGCTGGGGCTGCACCACCAGCCAGGTCCCGTCGGCCTGCCGCACGCCGATCCGGAAGGGCGCGATCAGGAACTGCTCCTCCGTGCCGCCTTCCTCCGCCATGTGGTTGCGCAAGGTGCGGAACACCCGCCGGTCGGCCAGCGGCCCGTAGTTGCCGGCGATGACCACGTCGTCTATCGGCGCGCCGATCGCCCGGGCTACGCTGGCGCGGATCTTCGGGGCGGTGCGGCTTTCGAGCACGGGGCTGGGCCGCTCCTTGCGGATCGACGCCTCCAGCGGCCGGCGTTCGCCGAAGACGTGGGTCTCGCCGCGCAACACCTGCTCGACCTCGGTCAGGCGATAGAAGTCCGGCAAGGGCGGCGGAAGCTTGAGCACCAGAACCATGCTGATCGCCTGGCAGGCCAGGACGGTGGCCGCGGCGAAGAGCAGGATGCGGCCGAACAGCGACGCCGTGGGGCGGCCGCTGACCCAGTTGATCACAGACGCTTCACCTTGACGGTGAACATGTAGCCCTCGTTGCGCACGGTGCGGATCAGGTCCTGGCCGCCGCCGTCGTCGAGCTTGCGGCGCAACCGGCTGATCTGCACGTCGATCGCCCGGTCGAAGGCCTCGCTCTCCGGCCCGCGGGCGAGCTCCAGCAGCTGATCGCGGGTCAGCACCCGCTGGGGATGTTCGACGAAGGCGCGCAGCAGGCCGAACTCGCCGGAGGAGAGGTGGACCACCACCCCTTGCGAGGACCGCAGCTCCCGCTTCACCAGGTCGAGCCGCCAGCCGGCGAACTCGCAGCCGGCGATGGCGCCGGGCTCGACGGGGCGAATATCCGTGCGCCGCAGCACCGCGCGCACGCGGGCCAGCAGCTCGCGCGGATTGCAGGGCTTGGGGACATAGTCGTCCGCGCCGACCTCCAGCCCGACGATGCGGTCGGTGTCCTCGCCCATGGCCGAGAGCATGATGATCGGCGGCCCGCCTTCGGTGTTGGCCAGCCGGCGGCAGATGGCCAGGCCGTCCTCGCCTGGCAGCATCACGTCCAGCACGATCAGGTCGACCGGGCCGCGCCCCAGCGCCTCGTCCATCTCGCGGCCGTCGGCGGCGGTCTCGACGTTGTAGCCATGGCGCCCCAGGAAATCGGACACCACGTCCCGGAGTCCCGGATCGTCGTCGACCATCAGGATGCGCGCGTTCGCGGCGCTCATTTCAGCTTGGATCTCCATGGCCGCATCTAACGAGACAAGGGCGCTATCCGGATTTCGCGTTTGAAATCAGGCGAGCACAGAGTCGGCCACGAACGGATTTGTTTGGCGTTCGCGACCGAAGGTCGACATCGGCCCGTGGCCGGGCACGAAAGCCACCGCGTCGCCCAAAGGCCAGAGCTTGCCGGTGATCGAGGCGATCAGCTGGGCATGGTTCCCGCGCGGGAAGTCCGTGCGGCCGATCGAGCCCTGGAACAGCACGTCGCCGACCTGCGCCAGCCCTGCGCCGCGATGGAAGAAGATCACATGGCCCGGCGTATGGCCCGGGCAGTGGTAGACCTCGAACTCGGTCTCGCCGAGGGTGACGCGGTCGCCGTCCTCCAGCCAGCGATCGGGCTGGAAGCGCTTGGCGTCGGGGACGCCGTAGGCGCGGCCGGACTCCTCGATCTGCTCGATCCAGAAGGCGTCCTCGCGCTGCGGCCCCTCGATCACCACCCCGGTCGCCGCCTGCAGCGCCGCCGCGCCTCCGGCGTGATCCAGGTGGCCGTGGGTGATCCAGATCTTCTCCAGAGTCAGCCCGTGCTCCTTCAGCGCCTCGAGCAGCCGCGGCGTCTCCCCGCCCGGATCGATGATCGCGGCCTTCAGGGTCTTGGCGCACCAGACGATGGTGCAGTTCTGCTGCAGCGGGGTGACCGGCGCGATCAGCGCGCGGATGGCGGGCGTAGGAGCGGAAGCGTTCATGGCCGGCAAGATCGGGGTTCCAGGCGCAGAAGGAAAGGGCGGGACCAAAGCCCTCTCCCCGTCACGCGGAGAGGGTTGGGTGAGGGGACGGCTGGGCTTCGCCGCACCTGCCGATGGTGGGACGAGGATCCTGGAGAGGGATCACCTCACCCCCGCTCGGCCGGCTCGCCGGGCGCCGGCGCGCCGGGCATTGGCGCGATGCCGATATGCGGGGCGTCGGGCTCCAGCTCGGGCACCCCGGTCAGGCCGCGGGCCACGTTGCTCTTGCGGTAACCGTAGAGGAAGTAGACCACCAGGCCGATCGCCGCCCAGCCGAAGAACAGCATCTGGGTCTCCTTCGACAGGCTGAAGAAGAGATAGATGCAGCCGATCGCCGCCAGGGGCGCGACGATCGCCACGGCGGGCGTGCGGAACGGCCGGACCCGACTGGGGTCGGTGCGCCGCAGCACCAGCACCGCGACCGCCACCATGGCGAAGGCGAACAGGGTGCCGGAGTTCGACACGTCCGCCAGGACGCCGACCGGGAAGAAGGCCGAGAACAGCGCCACGAAGATCCCGGTGATGACGGTGATCACGTGCGGGGTGTGGAATTTCGGGTGGACCTTGGACAGGGCCTCCGGCAGCAGGCCGTCACGGCTCATCACGAAGAAGATCCGCGTCTGGCCGTACATCATCATCAGGATGACCGAGGGCAGGGCGAGGCCGGCGGCGAGGCCGATCAGGTTGCCGACCTTCGACCAGCCGATGGTCCGCAGCGTCCAGGCCAGCGCCTCCTTGGAGCAGACCACCTTGGCGTCGCCGATCGCCTGGCAGGCGGCGGTGAGCTCGGGGCTGCCGGGCCGCAGGCCCGAGCCGGCCGGGCCCAGCACCGGCTGGGCGCCGACGGTGCCGATCACGCCGGCGGCGACCAGCAGGTAGAAGATGGTGCAGATGCCGAGCGAACCGATCAGGCCGATCGGCATGTTGCGCTGCGGGTTCTTGGTCTCCTCCGCCGCGGTCGAGACCGCGTCGAAGCCGACGTAGGCGAAGAAGATCGAGGCCGCCGCCGCCGAGATGCCGCCGAAGCCCAGCGGGGCGAAGGGGGTGAAGTTGGTCATCTTGATGACCGGCAGCGCCAGGACGACGAACAGCGTCAGGGCCGCCACCTTGATCGACACCAAGAGGGCGTTGACCGTCGCCGATTCCTTGGTGCCGACCACCAGCAGCGCGGTCACCACCAGGGCGATGCCGGCGGCCGGCAGATTGACCAGGCCGCCGTCGAGCGGCCCGCGCACCAGGGTGAGCGGGATGTGGACGTGGAAGGCGTTCTGGATCAGGCCGACGACGTAGCCGGACCAGCCGACCGACACCGCTCCGGCGGCGATGGCGTATTCCAGGATCAGCGCCCAGCCGACCATCCAGGCCAGCAGCTCGCCCATCACCGCATAGCTGTAGGTGTAGGCCGAGCCGGAGACCGGCACCATGGCGGCCATCTCGGCGTAGCAGAGCGCGGCGACCGCGCAGACGAAGCCGGCGATGACGAAGGCGGCCATCATGCCGGGACCGGCCTTCTGGGCCGCCTCGGCGGTAAGCACGAAGATCCCGGTGCCGATGATCGCCCCGATGCCCAGCATGGTTAGCTGGAAGGGCCCCAGGGAGCGGTGCAGCGATTTCTTTTCTGCGGTGGCAAGAATTGCGTCCAGCGACTTAACGCGCCACATTTTTCCTCCATGTGGCGAGCCCATCGGCCGCCCGAGATTTCCTTCGCGGACGGTTGCTCGCGTCGCCCCATGCGGTCAAGCGCCAAGCCTTGGCGGACAGGTCATCCAGGGTTAGAGGCCGCCCATGCTTCCCGTCCACGAGGCCTTGCCCGAACTGAAGGCGGCGCTTGCGGCTCGTTCCGCCGCGGTGCTCGTCGCCCCACCCGGGGCCGGGAAGACCACCGTGGTCCCGCTGGAGCTGCTCGACGCGGCCTGGCTCGCCGGCGGCCGGATCATCGTCCTGGAGCCGCGCCGGCTGGCCGCCCGCGCCGCCGCCGAACGCATGGCCAAGACGCTTGGCGAAACGGCCGGCGAGACCGTCGGCTTCCGGGTGCGGATGCAGTCGAAGGTCTCGGCCCGGACCCGCATCGAGGTGGTCACCGAAGGCGTCTTCACCCGGATGATTCTCGCCGATCCGGAGCTGGCCGGCGTCGGCTGCGTGATCTTCGACGAGTTCCACGAGCGCAGCCTCGAGGCCGACCTCGGCCTGGCCCTGGCCCGTGATGTGCAAGCGGTGCTGCGCGAGGACCTGCGGCTGCTGGTGATGTCGGCGACCCTCGACGGGGCGGCCGTGGCGCGGCTGCTGGGCGAGGCGCCGGTGGTGGAGAGCCAGGGCCGCGCCTATCCGGTGGCGACCCGCTATCTTGGCCGCGACGACCGGCTGCGGCTGGAGGACCAGGTGGTGCGCGCCGTCGAGCGCGCGCTGGCCGAAGAGAGCGGCAGCGTGCTGGTGTTCCTGCCCGGCCAGGGGGAGATCCGCCGCACCGCCGAGCGCCTCGCCGAGCGCGTCCGCCGGCCCGACGTCGACATCGACCCGCTCTACGGCGCCTTGACGCCGGCCGAGCAGGACCGGGCGATCGCCCCGCCCCCCGACGGCCGGCGCAAGGTGGTGCTGGCCACCTCCATCGCCGAGACCAGCCTGACCATTGAAGGCGTTCGGGTGGTGGTCGACGCAGGCCTGGCCCGCGTGCCGAAGTTCGACCCGGCCAGCGGCCTGACTCGCCTGGCCACCGTGCGAGTCAGCCGCGCCGCCGCCGACCAGCGCCGTGGCCGCGCCGGCCGCACCGAGCCCGGCGTCTGCTTCCGGCTGTGGGACGCGGCCGAGACCCGGGCGCTGCCGGCCTTCGCCGATCCGGAGATCCTGGAGGCCGACCTCTCCGGCCTGGCCCTCGACCTCGCCCGCTGGGGCGCGCCCGATCCCGCCGCCCTGGCCTTCCTCGATCCGCCGCCCGCCACCGCCTTCAGGGAGGCCCGCGCCTTGCTGCGCCGGCTGGAAGCGCTGGACGCCAAGGGGGTGCTGACCGCCCACGGCCGCGCGCTCGCCGAGATGCCGTTGCCGCCGCGGCTGGCCCACATGGTACTGAAGGCCGCCGCCTCCGGCCAGCAGTCCCGCGCCGCGCGGATCGCCGCCCTGGTCACCGAGCGCGGCCTGGGCGGCCGCGACGTCGACCTGCGCCATCGGCTGGAGGCGCTGGAGCGCGACCGCTCGCCGCGCGCCCGCGACGCCCGGGTGCTGGCCGACCGCTGGGCGACCCTGAGCGGCCGGCCTGGGCGGGCCGAGCCGCTTTCCGATGGGCTGCTGCTGGCGTTCGCCTATCCGGAGCGGATCGCCCGGGCGCGCGGGCCGCTGGGCGAGTTCCAGCTGGTCAGCGGCCGCGGCGCCTTCCTGGAGCCGACCGACGCGCTCGCGCGCGAAAGCTGGCTGGCGGTCGCCGAACTGGGGGGTGGCGACCGGCGCGACCGCATCCTGCTGGCCGCGCCGCTCGAAGAGGCGGACCTGGCGGCGGCCTTCGCCGACCAGCTGGAGACCGAGGAGCGGCTGGAGGAAAGCGGCGCCGGGCGCCTGCGGGCCAAGCGCATCACCCGGCTGGGCCGCCTCACGCTGCGCGAACAGGTCGACGACAATCCCGATCCGGCGCTGATCGCCCAGGCCCTGGCCGAGCGCGTGCGCCGCGAAGGTCTCGGCCTGCTGCCGTGGGGCGAGGCCGCGCAGACCCTGCGCGCCCGGGTGGCCTTCCTGCGCCGCTACGACGAAAGCTGGCCGGACCTGTCGGACGCCGCCCTGATCGACCGGCTGGACGCGTGGCTGACGCCGCTACTTCCCGGCGTCCGTTCGTTCGGCGCGCTGAAGCCGGACCTGATCGACGCGGCGCTCAGGACGCTCTTGCCCTGGGAGCGCCAGCGCGAGCTGGAGGCGGCCGCGCCGGGCCGCTGGTCCGCGCCGACCGGCAACAGCTTCGCCATCGACTACGCCGCCGACGGCGGCCCGCGGGTGGAGGTGCGGGTGCAGGAGGTGTTCGGCCTCGCCGAGCACCCGAGCATCGCCGCCGGCCGGGTCCCGCTGACGCTGGCGCTGCTGTCGCCGGCGCACCGCCCGATCCAGACCACCCAGGACCTGCCGGGCTTCTGGAGGGGCTCCTGGAAGGACGTGCGGTCGGACATGCGTGGCCGCTACCCCAAGCACGTCTGGCCGGAAGACCCCGCCGCCGCCGCCCCGACCACCCGGGCCAAGCCGCGGGGGACGTGAGCTTGGGGCGCGCGCCGGAACGCCCCCTCTGGCTCGCGCAGCGAGACGGAGGGGGCGTTTGCGGCCCCCTTATGCGGGCGCCCGATCGTGCGGGTGGTGGGCGCGGAAGCCGATGGCGAGGCGGTTCCAGGCGTTGATGGTGGTGATCAGGAGCGTCAGCTCGACCATCTCGGCGGGCGAGAAGTGGTCCTTCAGGCCGTCGTAGTCCTCGTCCGGAGCGTGGGTCTCGGCCACGCGGGTCAGGCTTTCGGTCCAGGCGAGCGCCGCCCGCTCCCGCGGCGTGTACATCCGCGACTCCCGCCAGGCGTCGAGCAGGAACAGCCGCTCCGGGCGCTCGCCGTCCTTCAGCGCGTCGCTGGTGTGCATGTGCAGGCAGTAGGCGCAGCCGTTGATCTGCGAGGCCCGGGTCTTCACCAGCTCGATCAGCGAGCCCTCAAGAGGGCCGGCCTTGAAGTGCTCCTCCAGGGCCATCATCGGCTTCAGGCCCTCGGGCGCGAACTCCCAGTAGTTCAGTCTCGGCGTCATCTCTCGGCTCCTGTGCTGCATCTGCGGCCAGGACGCATGAGGCGTCGATCTTGTGACGCGCCGTCGAGGAAAAATTCGCCTCAGCCGGTCGCGGCGTAGATCATGATCCCAGTCGCCACCGAGAGGTTCAGGCTGTCGGCGCGGCCGCGCATGGGAATCTTCACGGCGACGTCGCAGAGGGCGGCCATCTCCGGCGGCAGGCCCTGCTGCTCGTTGCCCATCAGCAACAGGGCGGGCCTGCGGTAGTCGGCGGCGCGATGATCGACGCTCGCCGAGAGCAGGGCGCCGACCACCGAGCCCGGCCAGCCCGCGCGCCAGTCGCCGAACTCCGCCTCGGTGGCCCGTGTCAGCGGCACGGCGAAGATCGAGCCCATGGTCGCGCGCACCGCCTCGACCGAATAGGGATCGCAGCATTCGCCGACCAGGATCACCCCGCCGCAGCCGGCGGCGTCGGCGGTGCGCACGATGGTCCCGAGGTTGCCGGGATCGCGAACCCGGTGCAGGGCGACGAAGCAGGGCGCAGCCCGCGGATCGATCTCGCCGAGCGGCCGGAAGCTCTGGGCGAAGACGCCGACCAAGGCCTGCGGATTGTCGCGCCGCGAGACCTTGGCGAGGATCTCCTGGGTGACCTCGATCACCTCGCCGTGGGCGGCCAGGGTGGCGGCGATCGCCTGCTTCAGCAGCGGATGTTCGGCGTCGCGGCCGTACAGCAGGATCCGCGGCGCATGGCCCAGCTCGACGCCCTCGGTGACGTTCTTCAGCCCCTCGGCGACGAACAGGCCGGTCTCGTCGCGTTCCTTGCGCAAGTGCAGGGCGCGGACCGCCTTGACGGTCGGGTTGGCGAGCGAAGTGACGGCGCGGGCGCTCATGCGCGTCCCCTCGAGCCCTCTCCCCGCGAACGGGGAGAGGGTTGGGCGAGGGCTTGCGGCAGCGTGCGCGAACTCACGCCGACCACCGGGCGTAGAAGCTCATGCCGATCTGGCGCTCGCCGGCCTGCTCGGTCAGCGCCAGCTCGCCCCATTCGATGCGCCCGCCGCGGCCCGGCAGCTTCTCCGCCAGCAGCCCGCAAAGGGCGGCGCCGGAGATCCGCTCGGCATAGGCGTTCAGCACCAGGAAACTGGCGTCTTCCGACAGCAGCTCGGCGCAGAGGCCCGCCAGTTCCGGCAGGTCTTCGAACAGCCGCCAGACCTCGCCGCCCGGCCCGCGGCCGTATTTCGGCGGGTCGAGGATGATGCCGTCGTAGCGCGAGCCGCGCCGAGCTTCGCGCTGGACGTATTTGCGGGCGTCCTCGGTGATCCAGCGGATCGGCCGATCGGAAAGCCCGGAGAGTTCGGCGTTCTCGCGCGCCCAGGCGACCGCCTTCTTGGAGGCGTCGACATGGGTCACCGCCGCTCCGGCCGCGGCCATCACCAGGCTGGCGACCCCGGTGTAGCCGAATAGGTTGAGCACCTTGGGTTGGCCGCCGCGGGTGCGGATGCGCTGGTCCAGCCAGGTCCAGTTGGCCGCCTGTTCGGGGAAGAAGGCGAGGTGGCGGAAGGCGGTGAATCGGCCGTGGAATTTGGCCTCGCCCCAGGCCAGCGGCCAGGATTCCACCGCCTTGCCGCGAAAGCGCCAGCGGCCGGCGTCCTCCTCGTCGCTGGGATCGAAGATGGCGTCGGCCTCTTCCCAGGCCTGGGCGGGCAGGCGAGGGGCCCACATGCACTGCGGCTCTGGGCGCACCACCGTGTAGCGGCCATAGCGTTCCAGCTTGCGGCCATGGCCGCTGTCCAGCAGGGCGTAGTCGTCCCAGCCCAGCGTGCGCATCACGCCAGGCGCCTCGGCCAATCGGGGGGCGCGCGCAGTCATCGGCGGCGGCTTACGCGTAAGGCGACGGCGTCGTCCAGCATTCTGGCGGACTTGTGGCCGCAAGCTGTGTGCTGCGCCTTGCCAGCGGCGTTGTTTTGCGGTCGTGTAACAGTGGCTGTAACTGGGGTATCCAGGTGGAATTTGAAACCGGGTCCGGGCGACGCCGGTCGGCCCGCAAGGCGAGGGGGCTGGGGCATCTGCGGCGCAGCGAGATCCTCGACGCCGCCGAACGGATCTTCATCGCCGAGGGCTATGAGGGCGCGACCATCCGCAAGATCGCCGAGGCGGTCGGCGTCTCCTCGACGGCGCTCTACATCCACTTCCCCGACAAGGCCCGCATCCTCGGCGAGATCTGCAAGCGCACGCTGGAGGAGGTGCTGGCGCGCAATCGCGAGATCGCCGCCCAGCGGCTCGACCCGGTGGTGCGCGTGCGCATGATGCTGGAGGCCTATATGCGCTGGGGTCTCGCGCATCCCAACGCCTATCAGCTTGTCTATTCGTCCCCGCGTCCGCTATCGGCAGGTCGCTGGCCCGACGACACGGTCGATTTGAGCGTCCAATGCTACGAGACCTTCGAAAGCGTGGTGCGCGAAATCGCCGCCGGGGGCCGGCTGCGCGTCGGCGGGGCCGAAGCCGCCGCCCAGACACTCTGGGCCGGATGCCACGGGGTGGTTGCGCTGGTCTGTGCGCGCCCGAACTTCAAGTGGACCGAGGCCGAGGAGTTGATCACCACCACGGTGGAGGCGCTCGGGCACGGCCTGCTTTCCGACTGAGCCTGGCGGCGGCGCTTTTCCTTTGCGCCGCGCCGGTGCTGGGCGTTCCGGGGCGCGCGGGGGCTGCGCCGCGAGTGCTGTCGTTCGATCAGTGTGCGGACGAGTACGTGCTGGCGCTCAGTCCCCGCCAGGCGGTGGTCGGCCTGTCGCACCGGGCCGACGACGCCGATTCCCTGCTGGCGGCCAAGGCCCGCGGCCTGCCGCTGCGGCGCGTGAATTTCGAGACCGCGCTCGCCGCCCGGCCGGAGCTGGTGGTGCGCACCTATGGCGGCGACGCCCGCCTGGTGCGGGCGCTGGAGCGGCGCGGGGTCAAGGTATTGACGCTGGGCGACGCCCCCGACTTCGGCGGCATCCGCCGTAACATCCGCGCGATGGCTGCGGCTGTGGGCGAGCAACCGGCGGGCGAGGCGATGATCGCCGAGATGGACCGGCGGCTGGCCCGTGCGGCCGGCGCCTGGAAAGGCCGCCGCGCCGTCTATCTGACGCCGAGCGGCTTCACCGCCGGCCCTGGCACCCTGCCGGACGCCATCCTGCGCGCCGCCGGCATGGTCAATCTCGAGCGGCGCACCGGCTACGGCGAGGTTCCCTTGGAGCGCCTCGTCCTGCAGCCGCCGGAAGCGGTGGTGATGGGCTTCTTCGACACCCAGAGCTACGCCAGCGAGAGCTGGGCGCCCGGCCGCCACGGCGTGATGCGGCGACTGCTGCGCCAGCGCGCCGTCGCCAGCCTGCCCGGCGCGATGATCGCCTGCGCCAACTGGGGCGCGGCGGAGGCCGTCGAACAGCTCGCCGCGCGGGCCCCAAGATGAACGACCTGCGTCTGAACGGCCTGCTGCTGCTGGGCGTCCTGGCCTTGATCGCCGCAGGTCTCTGGCTGGGCGAAGTTCCCCTGAGCTGGGCGCAGTTCGTCCAGGGCTTCGGCCACCCGGGCTCGGCGCCCGGCGAGGTGCTCTGGCGGATCCGCTGCCCGCGCAGCGTCGCCGCCGCGGTGGTCGGCGCGGCCCTCGGGCTGGCGGGGGCGGTGATGCAGGGGCTGCTGCGCAATCCGCTCGCCGACCCCGGCGTGCTCGGCGTCTCCGGCGGCGCGGGGCTGGGCGCGGCCGTCGCCATAGCTGCGGGCCTGGGGGCGCAGAGCGGGGCGATCGAGGGCGCGGCCCTCGTCGCCGCGGTGCTGATGGGCCTGGCGTTGACTGCGCTCGCCGCCCGGTTCCGCGAGCCCGAGACCCTGATCCTGTTCGGCGTGGCGATTTCGTCCTTCTCCGGCGCCCTGACCTCGCTGGTGTTCAACCTGGCCCCGTCGCCGGTGACGCTGGCGGAGGTCTTCTCCTGGCTGCTCGGCTCGGTCGCCAACCGCGACTGGGGCGACATCGGCCGCGAGCTGATCCCGATGGGGCTGGGCGTCGGCCTCTGCGCCTATTCCGCCCGCGGCCTGGTGATGCTCAGCCTTGGCGAGGAGAGCGCCGTGATGTCCGGCCTGCCGATGGCGCGCTTGCGTGGCGCGGCGGTGGCCGGCGCCTCGCTGCTGACGGGCGCAGCGGTGGCGCTCGCCGGCATCGTCGGCTTCGTCGGCCTGGCCGCCCCGCACCTGGTGCGCACGCGGGCGGGCGCCGACCCCGGCCGCATCCTGCTGCCCTCGGCCTTGACCGGGGCGCTGCTGCTGATGGGGGCGGACCTGGCGGCCCGGCTGATCCCCACCGACCTGGAGCTGAAGCTGGGGGTGGTCACCGCCCTGCTGGGCGCGCCGCTGTTCGCCCTCATCGCCTGGCGCGCGGCGCGGAGCTGGCGCGGATGACCCCGGCCTTCGCCCTGGAGGCGGCCAGTGTCCGGCGCGGTCGCGCGCAGGTGCTGCAGGACGTCAGCATCCAGGCCCGCGCCGGCGAGGTGCTGGGCGTGGTCGGGGCCAACGGCGCCGGCAAGACCACCCTGCTGCGCGCCGCTCTGGGCCTGGTGCGGCTGGAGCACGGCCGCGCCGCGCTGGGCGGGCGTCCGATCCGCAGCCTGAGCGACCTCGAGCGCGCCGCGCTCGCCGCCTATCTGCCGCAGGAGCGCCGGGTCGGCTGGAACCTGCCGGCCTGGCGGGTGGCGAGCCTGGGCGCGCCGCATCTTGCGCCGAAGGCCGCCCGCGAGCGCGCCCATGCGGCGCTGGCCCGCCTCGGGCTGGCGGCGCTGGCCGACCGCGGCGTGCTTGAAATGTCCGGCGGCGAGCGCGGGCGGGTGCTGCTGGCCCGGCTGCTGGCCGCCGGCGCGCCGCTGCTGATGGCTGACGAGCCGGGGGCCGGCCTCGACCCCGACGCCCAGCTGCTGGCGCTGGAGCTGCTCCGCGCGGAGGCCGATCGCGGGGCGGCGGTGGTGCTGACCCTGCACGACCTCAGCCTGGCGGCGCGGGCCTGCGACCGGCTGGCGGTGCTGAGCGCCGGCCGGCTGATCGCCGACGCCGCCCCCCGCGAAGCCTTGACCCCGGCGGTGCTGGCCCAGGCCTTCGCCCTCGAGGGACAGCTGGAGCAGACCAGCGTCGGTCCGGTGGTGGCGGCCCGCCGGCGGACGCCCTGACCGGGAGCAGGCGACCTACAAGCCCGCCGCCGAAGCGGTGGTGGTCGCCACCGTCGCCGGGTAGCCGTAGCTGCCGCGGGCGAGGTCGGAGCTCAGGGTCACCGGGGCGGCGCCGCCGTTCAGCTTGGCGCGGTAGACCTGCACGCCCTCCAGCACCCGCATCACATAGTTGCGGGTCTCCGAGAACGGGATGCACTCGATGAAGTCGATCGGGTCGGTGGAGCCGCCGCGCGGGTCGCCGCAGTAGCTCGCCCACTGGGTCGGCCGGCCGGGCCCGGCGTTGTAGCCCGCGACCGCCATCACATAGGAGCCGGAGAACTGGTTCACCAGCTGCCCCAGGAAGCTGGAGCCGAGGCGCATGTTGTAGTCCGGCTCGTCGAGCATCGAGGGCGAATAGTCCATGCCGTTGCGCCGCGCGATGATCGCGGCGGTGGCCGGCATCAGCTGCATCATGCCGCGCGCGCCGGCGCCGGAGCGGACCAAGGGGTCGAAGCCGCTCTCCTGCCGGGTGATGGCCAGCACCAGGGCGGGCTCGGGGGCGCCCATCACCTGCGGCGGGGTGCGGAAGGGATAGGCCCGCTGCGGCAGGACGAAGCCGCGCTGGGCGGCGCCGCGGGCGATCTTCATCGAGGTGTCCTGGTCGCCGTAGCCGCGCACCAGGTCGATCAGCAGGGCCTGGTCGGCGACCGTCGGCAGGACGTCGTCCAGCGCCAGGACGAAGGACCGGAAGGTGTCGCGCTGACCCTCGTCGTGCAGCAGGCGCGCGCCCTGGACGAGGTCGCTGCCCTCGAAGCGGGCGCGGTCGCCGGGCGTCAGCTGCGGATCGTCGCCCAGCACCAGCCGCTGCCCGAGCTTCTCCGCCGAGAGCTGGCCGTAGAAGGTCGTCACATGCTGGGCGCCGGCGGCGTAGAAGCTCTTCGCCGCGGCCTGGTCGCCGCGCGCCTGGGCGGCGCGGCCTTGCCAGTAGAGGGCGCGGGCGCGGGTGATCGGCGAGGTGCCGATGCGGTCGATGACGGCGAAGTGGCGCTGCGCCCGCGCGGGATCCTTCAGCCGGGTCAGCGCGATCCAGCCGGCGTAGAACTCCGCCTCGGCGGCCGGAGCCCCGAAGGTGAAGCCGCTGTCGGCCGCGGCGGCGTAGGCGCCTCGGGCGTCGCCGGACCGCAGCTCGGCCAGCACCATCTGGCGGCGCTCTTCCCAGACGCGGTCGGCCTGTTCCGGCGTGTGGATCGCCTTGGGGAAATAGGGCAGCTGCGCGGTCGCCAGCTCGGTCAGGCCGTGACGGCGCAGATAGGCGGCGCGCTCGAAGGCGACGCCGGGGCTCAGCGCGAGGCCGGCGGGCAGGGCGTCCACCAGGTCGTTGGCGTTGCTGGCGTCGTTGCGCAGGGCGATGCGGGCGAAGGCCGCCTGCTGCTGGTCGGGCGGCAGCAGGGGGATCAGGTCGCGCGCCGCCGGCCCTTGCGAGCCGCACAGCAGGATGTCGGCGCGGGCGACCTGGTCGTCCTGGGTCAGCACGTCGCCGAAGCGCGCCAGCATCACCCGCTGCACGTTCAGTTCAAAGCTCTTGGTGCGCCACCAGCGGCGGATCAGGTCCGCGGCCGGGCCGGGCTGGCCGATGTTGCGGTAGGCCTGGGCGAGCGCCATCGCGCCCTGGGCGGTGGTCGGCTCCAGGCCGTCGAACCAGTCGATGATCTGTTTCGGCGACTTGCCGGAGCTCTCGATCAGCTTTTCGGCGGCGGCCTGGCGCCGCGACGCCCGCGGCCAGGCCATCAGCTCGCGGCGCGCCTGGTCGGCTTCGTAGAAGCTCAGCATGTCGCCGGCCTGGTCGACCAGCAGCCAGGTCGCGGTCTTGCGCGCCGCCCGGTCGCTGAGCGCGCCGATGGCGGAGCGCGCGGTGTTCACGTCGCCGCGCCGCGCCGCCTCCACCGCCGCGCGGAAATTGGCGAAGTCGCTGGGCGACAGCGGCTGGCGCACGGTCTGCTCGGCCGCCTCGACCGGCGCGTCGGCGACGCCCTGGGCGTCGGAGCGCTGCAGCAGGGCGCCGATGGCGTCCATCTGCTGGGCGCGCGCGACTGCGCCCGAGACCAGGACCAGGCTGGTCATCAGTAGCGCTTTTCGAATTTTCGCGTGCAACTCCGCCCCCTAGGACATCCGCTCACGCATACGAGACGTTGCGGCGGCGACTCACCGCTCATATTGTCGCGGCGAATCTGAACGTCGCTTCAATAAGCGATCATTTCACGGCAATTTGCAGATCATGTCCCAGCCTTTGTTCAAGGGCCTGTTTCCGGCGCTCGTAACGCCCTTCCGCGACGGCGCGGTCGACGAGGCGGCGTTCGTTCGCCTGGTCGAACGCCAGATCGGCGGCGGCGTGCACGGCCTGGTGCCGGTCGGCACCACCGGGGAGACGGCCACCCTGTCCCACGACGAGCACCGCCGGGTGGTCGAGCTGTGCGTCGCCACCGCCCGCGGCCGCGTCCCGGTGATCGCCGGCGCGGGCTCCAACTCCACGGAAGAAGCCATCGACCTGGTGCGTCACGCCAAGGCGATCGGCGCCGACGCCGCCCTGGTGGTCACGCCCTACTATGTCCGGCCGAGCCAGGAGGGCCTCTACGCCCATTATGCGGCGATCAACGACGCCGTTCAGCTGCCGGTGCTGGTCTACAACGTCCCCTCGCGGACCGGCGTCGACATCTCCAACGAGGTGCTGGCCCGGCTCGCCCGGCTGCCGAACATCGTCGGGATCAAGGACGCCACCAGCGACCTGTCGCGGGCCAGCATGCAGCGGCTGATGTGCGGCGACGACTGGGTGATGCTGACCGGCGACGACCCCAGCGGCCTGGGCTATCTGGCGCACGGCGGCCACGGCTGCATCTCGGTGACCTCGAACGTCGCCCCCGAGCAGACCGCGGCCTTCTACAACGCCGCCCTGGCCGGCGACTGGGCCGGCGCCCTGCAGCACCAGGACCGGTTGATCCGGCTGCATCGCGCGCTGTTCTCCGACGCCTCGCCGGCGCCGACCAAGTTCGCCCTGGCGCATCTCGGCCTCTGCGCCGAGGACGTGCGCCTGCCGCTGGTCGCCGCCTCGGAAGCCTCGCGCGCCGAGGTGCTGGCGGCGATGCGCGACGCGGGCGTGGTCTGACGTTCAGCCACGGAAAACACGGAAAACACGGAAACCTGACCGGCCTGCGGCCGGTCCTTCCTTCCGAGAGCCATCCGGCGGACCCGCTCTCAGCTCGGACCTTCCGTGCATTCCGTGTTTTCCGTGGTTCACGTCCTCGTTCGCGTGGTTCGTGGGCGAATCTTTTCGTGCCTTTCGGGGTTTCAAACACCATATGCCCACGTCACGCCGACGGAGGGCGGGGAACTAGATGGCCGGCAAGCTGATCGCGGAGAACCGCCGGGCGCGGTTCGACTATTTCCTGGAACAGACCTTCGAGGCGGGGCTGGCGCTCACCGGCTCGGAGGTGAAGTCGTTGCGCAACGGCCGCGCCAACATCGCCGAGAGCTATGCGGCGGTGGAGGGCGACGAGATCGTCCTGGTGAACGCCGACATCCCGCCCTACGCCCAGGCCAACCGCTTCAACCACGAGCCGCGGCGCCCGAGAAAGCTGTTGCTGCACCGCAAGGAGATCTCCCGGCTGATCGGGGCGGTGCAGCGCGAAGGCCGCACCATCATTCCGACCAAACTCTATTGGAACGACAAGGGCATGGCCAAGCTGGAGCTGGCGCTCGCCAAGGGCAAGAAGCTGCACGACAAGCGCGAGACCGAGGCCGCGCGTGACTGGCAGCGCGACAAGGCCCGGCTGATGAAGAACCTCGGCTGACGCCCGCAGGCCGCCGGTTCGGCCACCGCAAGCCGCCCGGCCGCGCGCGAGCGCAGGCCCAGCCGGACGGCCGCGAACTCGCCCCTGACGGGACGCATCTCGGTCACCCGTCGATCAGCGCCTTGGCCCTGACGAACACCGCCTCGAACATCGCCGGCGTCAGTCGGCCGGTGTTCGTGTTGAGGCGCGAGCAGTGGTAGCTGTTCAGCACCGTGTAGGGTCCGGCCTGGAACTCCGAGCCATGGCCGGCGATCCCGGCCGAGGCCTTCAGGCCCAGCGCGCGCAGCACGTTGCGGCGCGAGACGTCGCCGAGGGTGACGATCACCTTCAGCCGCGGCAGGGCGGCGATGCGGGCGGTCAGGAACGGCCGGCAATTGGCCTCTTCCGAGGTCTCCGGCTTGTTGCCCGGCGGGGCGCAGCGCACCGCGTTGCTGACCATGCAGTCGACCAGCTCCAGGCCATCGTCCGGCCGCGCCTGGTAGCGGCCGCGGGCGAAGCCCAGCTTCAGCAGGGTGTCGTAGAGCAGCACGCCGGCGAAATCGCCGGTGAACGGCCGGCCGGTGCGGTTGGCGCCTTGCCGCCCGGGCGCCAGCCCCGCCACCAGCAGCCGCGCCTGCGGATCGCCGAACGACGGCGCGGGGCCGTTGAACCAGTCGGGGTGTTCCGCGCGGTTGACCTCGCGATACGCCACCAGCCGCGGGCAGATCGGACAATCGCGCGGCGGCTCCGGGTCACGGGCCGCAGCGATGGCGTCAGGCTTCGTCACCGACTGGTTCTTCCTCATCCTGGCGGGAGCCGTTAGGAACAGGCGGGCACGAATAGACAGCGTCGCTCCGGATGAACAGGGGGCGGCGAAGGCGAGGACGGGCTCATCGAACCGCAGCATCCAGAACCCGGCCCGATCGATCTCGACCGGGCCGTGGTGGTGGCGCTGGGCAGCAACCTGGCGGGCGGCTTCGCGTCCTCGGAGGCCCTGCTGGAGGCGGCGCTGGCGGCCTTGCCTGGGGCTGGATTGCAGCTGCTCGCCCGCTCCGGCTGGTGGCGCTCGGCCGCTTGGCCGGATCCGGGCGGCCCCGAGTACCGCAACGGCGTGGCCCTGGCGGCGGCGACGCTGGGCCCGCAGGCGACGCTCGAAGCCTTGCTGCAGGTGGAGGCGCGGTTCAATCGCCGGCGCGACGAACGCAATGCGCCGCGCACGCTGGACCTCGACCTCATCGCCCATGGCCGCAACCTGGTGACGACCCCGGGGCTGATCCTGCCGCATCCTCGCGCCCATCAGCGGCTGTTCGTCATGGGCCCGCTCGCCGAGATCGCCCCGGGCTGGCGCCATCCGCGCCTCGGGCGCACCGCGGCGGAGCTGGCGGCCGAGGCGAGCGTCGGACGCGACGCCGAACCCCTCCATCCGCAGCCGGGGCAGGGGGGCTAATTCGCCCTGCGGCCCCATGCGGCGTTGCACTATGACGCTGCAGCCTCTATTTTCCCGGGTTGTATTCCCCGCCTGAGGATTCCATGGCTCGCGTCACCGTCGAAGATTGCATCGAGAAGGTTCCCAACCGCTTCAGCCTGGTGCTGCTGGCGGCCCATCGCGCGCGCGCTATTTCGGCCGGCTCGCAGATCCTCGTCGATCGCGACAACGACAAGAATCCGGTGGTCTCGCTGCGCGAGATTGCGGACGACGTGGTCGACGCCGACGAACTGCGCGAGACGCTGATCGGGACCCTGCAACGCGTCGACGAGCGCTCGGAAGCCGAGGAAGAGGCCGAGACCCTGGCCCTGCTGGCGGATCCGACGCACATGCAAATGAGCGAGCTCGAACTGGTTCGGGCGCTGCAGAGCGACCGTGATGGCGGTCAGGAGGAGCGGTACTGAGCCCCGAAGGCGCAGACCCTCTTACTCTTCCGGCGGCCGAACCGGCCGCCTTGCTGAAGGACGGCCCGAATAGCGCGGCGGCTCCGGCCGCCGCCGCCAAGCGGCCTCGCTTCCTTCGTCAGTTCGAACTGATCGAAAAGGTCCGGTCCTACGATCCGACCGCGGACGAGGCGCTGCTGAACCGCGCCTACGTCTACGCGATGCGGATGCACGGGGCGCAGACGCGCGCCTCGGGCGACCCGTATTTCGCCCACCCGATCGAGGTGGCGGGCATCCTCACCGACTACCGCCTCGACACCGCCACCATCGTCACCGCCCTGCTGCACGACGTCATCGAGGACACGCCGGTCACCCGCAAGGAGATCGACGACCTGTTCGGCGACGAGATCGGCGAACTGGTCGAGGGCGTGACCAAGCTCTCCAAGCTGGAGCTCTCCTCCGAGCACCTGCGGCAGGCGGAGAACCTGCGGAAATTCATCCTGGCGATCAGCCGGGACGTGCGCGTGCTGCTGGTCAAGCTGGCCGACCGGCTGCACAACATGCGGACCCTGCAGTACATCAAGAGCCCCGCCAAGCGCGAGCGGATCGCGCGCGAGACGCTCGACATCTACGCGCCGCTGGCCCGCAACATCGGCGTGCACCGGATCTGCACCGAGCTCGAGGAGCTCGCCTTCGCCCACCTCAACCCGGTGGCGCGCGACGCCATCTATCGCCGCCTCGACACCCTTCGCCAGCAGCAGGGCGGGGCGGTGTCGCTGGTCTCCGGCGAGATCGCCACCAAGCTGGAAGCCGCCGGCATCCCGGCCCGGGTCTTCGGTCGCGAGAAGCATCCCTATTCGATCTGGCGCAAGCTGCAGCGCAAGTCGATCGGCTTCTCGCAGCTGTCGGACATCTACGCCTTCCGGGTGATCGTCGACAGCGAGGACGACTGCTACCGCGCGCTGGGCTTCATCCATCGCGCCTGGCCCAGCGTGCCGGAGCGGTTCAAGGACTTCATCTCGACGCCGAAGCGCAACAACTACCGCTCGCTGCACACCACCGTGGTCGGCCCCAAGGGCATGCGCATCGAGCTGCAGATCCGCACCGAGGCCATGGACCGGGTCGCCGAGGAGGGGGTCGCCGCCCACTGGCGCTACAAGGACCAGTCCTACGGCTTCGACCAGGAGCACCAGAAGGCCGCCGGCGGCCGCGACCCGCTGGTCAACCTGCGCCACCTCGTCCAGGTGCTGGAGCACGGCGGCGACGCCGAGGAACTGGTCGAGCACGCCAAGTTGGAGATGTTCCTCGACCAGGTCTTCGTCTTCACCCCGAAGGGCCAGCTGGTCAGCCTGCCGCGCGGCGCCATGCCGCTCGACTTCGCCTATGCGGTGCACACCAACATCGGCGACACCACCATCGGGGTGAAGATCAACGGCGAGCTGAAGCCGCTGCGCACGGCGCTGCAGAACGGCGACGTGGTGGAGGTGATCCGCGGCGGCAAGCCGGTAGTGCCGCCGGACTGGCGCTCGCTGGCGGTCACCGGCCGCGCCCGCTCGGCGATCCGCCGGCACATCCGCCAGACCGAGAAGGAAGAGTTCACCCGCCTCGGCCGGGTCACCGTCGAGCAGGCCTTCGACGCGGCCGGCAAGTCGCTGAAGGAGGTCTCGCTGCGGCCGGCCCTGGACCGGTTCGCCGCGTCCGGCGAGGAGGAGCTGTTCGAGAGCGTCGGCCGCGGCCGGGTGACCCCGCCGCAGGTGGTGGAGGCGATCTTCCCCGGCCTGAAGGTGACGGAGCGCGAGGCCGCCTCGGCGCGCCGGCGCATCGAGGAGGGCAAGGGCGCGCGCCTCTACGTCCGCGGCGGCGGGCTGACGGCGGGCGTCAGCATTCATTTCGGCGAGTGCTGCTCGCCGGTGCCGGGCGACCGCATCGTCGGCATCCTCGAAGGCGACGGCCGCGGGATCACCGTCCACACCATCGACTGCGAACGGCTGGCCGAATACGAAGATCGCGAAGAGCTCTGGCGCGACCTGCAGTGGACGCCCGAGGCCGAGCGCAACGCCATCGCCCGCGCCAAGCTCACCGCCACCATCCGCAACGCGCCGGGGGTGCTCGGCCAGGCCTGCACGGTGATCGGCGAGGCCGGCGGCAACATCGTCGGCCTGCGCATGCACCTGCGCCAGTCGGACTATTTCGACGTCGACTTCGACCTCGAGGTCAGCGACGCGAAGCACCTGACCCACATCGCCGCCGCCCTGCGCGCCAACCCCAGCGTCGAAACCGTGGACCGGACGAAGACCTGAGGGGCGGGGTGAAGACTGAAAACCTCTCCCCGCTTGCGGGGAGAGGGCAGGGTGAGGGGTGGCTCCGCGTCGCCGCGACAGCCGAGGCGCAGCGAGAGTCCACTCGCCCGACCGATGCGCCGCTGCGAGTCCGCGCCACCCCTCACCCAACCCTCTCCCCGCTTGCGGGGAGAGGGCTTTGAAGAAGGTCCGAGGCATGGGGAAGGTCCGAACGGTCAGGGATCCGACGCCGGTTCTGCGGGCGCGAGCCCTGCGCGCCGAAGACACCAAGGCCGAGGCGCGCCTCTGGGCGGCGCTTCGCGATCGGCGCCTGGGCGGCTGGCGTTGGAAGCGCCAGGTTCCGCAAGGTCCGTATATCGTCGACTTCTACTGCGCGTCCGCGGCGCTCGTCATCGAGCTCGATGGCGGGCAGCACGCCGATCAGTTCGATTATGACGAACGGCGTACGGCCTTCCTCAACGCGAAGGGGCTGCGCGTCCTCCGCTTCTGGAATCATCAGGTGCTCACCAGTTTCGATGGCGTCTGCCTGAGCATTCTCAACGCCTGTGAGGGTGAAGACTGATAACCCTCTCCCCGCTTGCGGGGAGAGGGCAGGGTGAGGGGTGGCTCCGCGTCGCCGCGACAGCCGAGGCGCAGCGAGAGTCCACTCGCCCGACCGATGCGCCCGCTGCGAGTCCCGCGCCACCCCTCACCCAACCCTCTCCCCGCTTGCGGGGAGAGGGCTTTGAAGAAGGTCCGAGGCATGGGGAAGGTCCGAACGGTCAGGGATCCGACGCCGGTTCTGCGGGCGCGAGCCCTGCGCGCCGAAGACACCAAGGCCGAGGCGCGCCTCTGGGCGGCGCTTCGCGATCGGCGCCTGGGCGGCTGGCGTTGGAAGCGCCAGGTTCCGCAAGGTCCGTATATCGTCGACTTCTACTGCGCGTCCGCGGCGCTCGTCATCGAGCTCGATGGCGGGCAGCACGCCGATCAGTTCGATTATGACGAACGGCGTACGGCCTTCCTCAACGCGAAGGGGCTGCGCGTCCTCCGCTTCTGGAATCATCAGGTGCTCACCAGTTTCGATGGCGTCTGCCTGAGCATTCTCAACGCCTGTGAGGGTGAAGACTGA